>ENA-UOWE01000551-UOWE01000551.1-activated-sludge-metagenome-genome-assembly--contig:-NODE-551-length-53397-cov-7.113157_pt1 | contig 53397 bp, 47 predicted proteins | sample MGYA00249841_ERZ761562 | MGnify/ENA primary metagenome ERZ761562 (study PRJEB28883, sample SAMN05720200) | activated sludge metagenome | isolation source: Anaerobic digester | place: Japan...
AGATATCTTACCAGAAATGGCATTCCGGCATTGATGTCTTTGTTGTTTTTTAGCCATTCTTCGATGTATAGCCTGAAAACCTGGGCATTGGTAATTTTATCATATATCCCGGGGCTGCTTTTTTCTATGGCACGTTCTACCAAAGGGTTTTTCTTAAATTCTTCAAGTTGTTGGTCGTTACAAAAAAAGATACTTTGCATGTCAATGTTTATAGATCTTTTTATACGTCTTCCTAATGAGATATCAAGCCCACGCCAGTTTAAAAATGATTCGTTGACGAAAGAATAGGTAGGAATAGTAACAATAGTCCGGTTAGCATTGTGAACCTTAACAGTGCTGAGTTTTATATCAATAACAGTGCCATCAGCTCCGCGGCTTGGCATTTCTATATAATCACCTACACGTAATATGTCGTTGGAGGAGATTTGAATACCTGCAACCAAACCCAGGATAGCATCTTTAAAAACAAACATCAAAACAGCTGCAAAGGCTGTCAATCCTGCAAACAACGAACTCAGGTCTTTTTTTACCAAAATGGAGATTACCATCAACACACCGATAAAAATCACTATAGATTTGGCAGCCTGAATGTAACCCTTTATTGAACGTTGTTTGCCCATGGGGGTCATGTTGTATATATCATGCAAGGCATTGATAACAGCCATTATTACAGCTATAACAGCTAAAAGTATGTATATGTTGGTTAAAGTAGCAATGGTATTGATAGCTACGTTGTACCCATATAATGCAATTGGCGTAAGTTTTGATATCACCAATGCCGGAGCCAGGTGAGATAAGCGGTTGAATACGCCTTTTTCATAAAATACATCGTCATAGTCATTGGTGCTTTTATCTACCCACTTTTTGATGATAGAAATGATGATTTTTTTGGCCACAAAGTTGGCCAACATTGCCATTAAAGCTATGGCTACTATGTTGGCCATAAGATTAAGAGAATGTGCTACTGTTGGTGATAGATGATGCGATAATATCAACTTTTCAAGAGAAACACTTAGTTCTTTCAGATAGTCATACATAGCTTCTTATTTTTTTTGCAAAAGTAATCATTGCATAAAAAAAGCACACATCTTGTTAAATGTATGCTTTCTTTTTTTGTTAAAAAAGCTTATTGTTTTTTTGCTTCTTCTTTTTTCTGTTCGGGGGTTGAAATAGATAAAAGCTCAACTTCAAAAATTAATAATGAGTTGGGTTTGATTTTCCCTTGAGGATTAGGGCCATAACCTAATTGCGATGGAATGTAGATTTTGTAGTTTGACCCCACTTTCATCAGTTGAAGGGCTTCTGAAAACCCCGGGATAACACCATTTACGGCAAATGTTATAGGCTCTTTGCGTTCGTATGAGCTGTCAAATACAGTGCCATCAATTAGTGTGCCCTTGTAATTGATGGTAACCATGTCCTCAGCTTTGGGGGTTGCCCCTGTGCCTTCTCTTAATACTTCATATTGCAAGCCGCTGGCGGTAGTGATAACACCTTTGCGTTCTTTGTTTTTCTTCAAAAATTCTTCATTTTTTTTCAATGAAGCTTCAGCTTGTTTTTTTTGAAGGTTTGTGAAATATTGTTGTAAGAACATTTGAATTTGCTCTTGGGTCATCTTGTGTTCTTTTTTGGCCATTGCTTCCATAACGGCCTGTTTGAAAAGTTCAGCGTTAAAAGCCGGCATGTCAAGCGGTTGTAAATTTGCACCTATTGAAACCCCAATGGCATAACTGGCACTGTCCACATCGTTACGGAGTTTTACAGTGCTTTTTTTATTACATGCACTTAATACTACCAACGAAATTGCTAAAATCGAAACTAAAAATTTTACTTTCATTGTTTTATATTTAAAAAAATTAATAATTATTTATTTTCTGCAGGAGTTTGTTTTTCAACCGAAATAAGCTCAATGTCGAATATCAATACACTGTTTGGCTCAATCTCGCTGCCGCGCATAATCTGCTCGCCATAAGCCAGTTCTGATGGAATGTACAAAATCCATTTTGCCCCGGGTTTCATCAGTTGCAGGGCTTCGGTCCATCCGCTGATTACGCCATTTACGGCAAACTGCATAGGCTTGCCCCTTTGTATTGAGCTGTCAAATACTTTTCCGTTGATTAATTTCCCTTCATAATGGCAGGTAACCTTATCATTGATGGTAGGCGACTCTCCTTCGCCATTTGCAATCACTTTGTATTGCAAACCACTTGGAAGGGTTATTACGCCTTCTTTCTTTTTGTTTTCTTCAAGAAACTTGCGGCCTTCTGCCAGGTTTTTTTGCGTTTTGGCCTGAAATTGCTTCATCATAAAAGCTTGAATGAGTTGATTAGCAACTTCTTGCGATATTTTAGAGGTGCCACTAAGTTCAGCTTCCAAACCTTTTATAAAAGCTTCGTTATTTATTGCACTTACACCAGCTGCTTTTAGCGAATTGCCAAAATAAGTTCCCAAACAATACGATACAGAGTCAAGGTTGGTTTTTAATTCTTCTTTCTGTTTCTTTTGCGAAAAAGCATTGAAGGCAATGCTCCCAATAAATATAAAGGTCAGAATTTTTTTCATGTGTTTTTTTTTTACTATAAAACAGGTTATGTTCTTTACAAAACGGCACAAAGGTATATTTTATTTGTTCATTTTGATATGGTTAGGACAATAATTTACCAACCGGGGAATAAATTGAGGTTCAGGCCGGCATAGCTTTGCCAGTCTTTCATAAATGGGATGGAATAATATGGTTCGATGATTAACACCCCGAAAAGGTTAATGCGCAAAGAAACCCCATAGGTCATAAGCGGGTATCGGTAATAGTTTTCGTCTAAGCCATCAAACATATTATCCGGGCCAGATGTAGCCAGGTTTTTATAGTTGACTTTTAACGTTTCGTTTTTGTGGCGGTTAAGGGTAAGTTGGTCTATTTTACTCCAGGCTACACCAGCATCTGTAAAGAATGAAAGCTCGGAAACAAAGTATTTAAAAGGTATCAGGCATAACCGTTCGGGCCCGGTAAACGGGATCCTGAATTCAGCATTGGCTATGGCCAAACGGCTTCCAAACAGCATGGTTTGATTGGCCAGATAACTGTCTGCCCCGATAAATCCGTAAAACCCACGTACCAACCACGGCCATCCTAAGTACAACGACCTTATTACATTGTTTGTAGTCACATTGCCATATCTTCCCTGGTGATAAAGTCTGAAGGCAAAGCTGTAAGGGTTGATAAAGAAGTATTTCCGGTAATCTATCAATAAATTGGTAAAGTTTATCTTGCCAACATATTGGTCCACTTCGACCCTGAAGCGCTGTCCACGTAATGGCGAGGCTATGCCCATGTACGAATTGTCAAGTGTATAGGCTGTACTCACAGAGGCAATACCAAATCCCTTGTCTGTTGGCAGGTTCTTTTCGCGTCCAATCCAGGTTGAATATCCATAAATGCTTCCTATATATTTATCGCGTTCAAGATAAAAATTGTAATATGAATATGATATAGAAGCTTCTATTCTTCGGGTTTGCGATAAAGGTTTTATAGCAAACAAAGCTATTGAGTTTTCAAAAATCCATTGCATATCTACATTTAGCACCGAAACCAGGTTGTCATCCACACTGTCATTTGAATAGTAATAATTGCCATATTTGTATGGGATGTGCGAAAGTGAAGCACCCCAGTCTATCTTGTTTTTGTTGTTGATAAAGGCTACTGAGCCTCCAAAGTCCTGAATCTGCCCGTTTATGGCCAGGCTGGTATAAAGCTGGTAATTGCCTACTACATCACCAAAGAGCATGTCCACACTGCCCGACATACCTGTCCCATAATATGACCCCGCCGAAACGCCTACATTGGAGCCTCCTATGTAGTCCAATTGAAATTTTGAACGATAGGGGACCGGGATAATAGAGTCTTTGGGCAGGGTGCTTTTATCTATAGCCTCGCCCAGGTTGACATTGACTATGTCCTTGCCAATTCTTTTAAATGGAGGGAGTATAGCCGCATCAAAATTCACTTCGTCTGTGTTTACTTTTACCGCTTTAAAATCATTGATATTAGCTTTGTAAAGATTATAATCTCCGTTCCAATAATAGGTATATATTATGTTTTGGTGGTTCATAGTGAGTGCTGGAGTAAAATGTGTCACCCCGCAAACTCCGGTTTGGGCATTGCTCAAACGCTTGGTTTCATTACTTGATACGTTGTAATGGTACAAATTTCTTATGCCATTAGCGTCTGACAGAAAATACACATTGTCACCAGTTGAATCTATCTGGGCATTGAGGTTTTCTGCACCAGGAAATACCGGAAGTACTTTTATTTCTTTTGTTTGAACGTCAAATATAGCTAATGAGTAACCTTTCTGGATGCCAGTTTGCCCTTCGGCCGGCCTATCGGTCGAATATACAATAAAACGGCCGTCTTTTGACCACGAAGGCATCAAATTGCAATAAACGTCATTGGTCAAACGGAATGTTGTGTCTTTTTCTACCTGGTACGAATATAAATCTGTAACACCTTCTTTTAAACCTGTAACTACAATACTTTTACCATCGGGTGACCATGCAGGGTTACTAAATGCGTCTATTGTTTTCAAGTCTTTTTCAGTTGAATAGGCCGGATTGTTTATATCAATAATCAACAATCGGTTACGGCCTTTGCTAAAAGTAACAAATGCAAACTTCTTTCCATCCGGAGACCATGTACCGCCCGATTCCAGGAAGTTGAAGTCGTCTATTTGGTTTTGTCTGATGGTGCTTGAGATTTTTTTTACAATTTTGCCCGTTTTAGCATCGGCCATAAAAAGGTCAAAGGTGAATAGGTCTTTTTCCGAAAGGAATATAACATATTTACCATCCGGGCTCAGCGACGGGGCTATATTGATGGCCCCGGAATTTTTGCGGTGCAGGATTTTTGTGCCGGTTGGCTGTTTGTCAGCTTTGGCTATGAACTTGCTGTAATATTGCTGCATGGAGTTTTTCCAGGCTTGCGAGAATGAACGTTCGTTCCATATAGTTAGTGTCTCAAGGGCTTTGTCATATCCATACTTTGTAGTCAGGTCAAAAAGCGGTTTTATAATGGTGTCTCCATAGTAACCAGTAACAAAAGCCCAAAAAGCTTGTCCATACCTGTACGGAAAGTATTTATATGAGCGGCTCATGTCATCCAGCGTCGGAAAATCGTTGTTCAGAATGGCATCACGCATCCACATTGCAGTAAGCACGTCGGTACTCCCAATAGACAAGTATTCTGCCATACCTTCTATCATCCATAACGGTATATTTCGCATATTCCGTAGTTGAAGGCTGTCATCGCTAAGCAAAAAGTTGTATTGAAAAGCATGCACCAGCTCATGCCCTAAAACGTGGTCAGTTTGGGCAGCCGATTCCATCAAAGGCATTATTACCCTGTTTTTGAGCGATTCGGTTACCCCTCCTGTGCCAACGCCTATCAACCCGCTTACTGCATTGGTTTGCTGGAAGTCGGCATGGTTGGCATACAATATTACCGGGTTCTTTTCTTTAAAGGTGTCTGAAAATATCATAAAATGGCGTTCGTACCATTTTTCAGAAGCTGCCATAAAGGCATTTTTCACCGAATCGTTCTCTAAATAATGATAAAGTTCAAAATGAGGACTAGTAAGGACTTTGTACTCAAAAATCTTGTAATCGGGCTTGTTGGGGCCATTAAAATACTGCCCATACCCATGTTGGGCGAGTAACAGATATGACCCGATGAAAACTATGAACCCCTTATATATATTGCTTTTAAAGCTATATTTATTTAACACAAACTCTCTTTTTTTTTCTATAAAAATGTAACTAATTAACCAATTTCACTAAGTTTTAGTATCAATTCTTCATTATTAATTACAATTTTCTTGCCATCTAACCTAATCAACCCATCTTCTTTAAACTCAGACAATAGCCTGATAACGCTTTCAAGTGCCATCCCTGAAAGCTCAGCGATATCTTGGCGTGTAATGTGCGAAAATACATCAGTATTGTTAAACTCGCTGCTATTGAGATAAAGCAGAACGTCTGCCAATCTGCCATGCATCTGTTTAGTGCTCAAAGATGATATTTTTCTTATAATATATGCATATTTCTCCGAAATAGCATCAAAAATTATCTGGGCAAAACATGGGTTGCTGGTTATCAATTTAAATACAACTTCTTTAGGAATGATACAAACTTCGCTGTTAGTTAAGGCTGCGGCAGAATATTGGCAAAGATCTTTGCTAAATGAATTGATGCCAATAAAAGACCCCGGGGTCAGTATTTTCAATATAGCGTTTTTTTCGTTTCGGCGTTCTATAGATAATTTTACTAATCCGCTTTTTAGATAAAATATTTGTGTTGAACGTGTATTTTGTTTGAAGATTAGCTCTTTACGTTTGTAAAAAATCTCTGATACTTCGTTTAACAAAAGACCTTGACCAGTGTCTTTTATACAAAGATAAAAAGGACAACCACTATAGCACTGATGGCATAATGTTGAATTCATGTTTCTTGTATAATTAAAAATGATAAAAGTTTCAGTTTTTGCCCTGGATGCTAAAACTTACTATAAATATACACAAACTTTCCTATTTTCAAGTAAAATATGAGTTTTAAAAAATGACAAAATGTAAAAAAAGATTCTTAACTTCACATTAGTACGAGTAGTTTATAAAAGAAATTTTATGATAAACACTCTTAAAAATATTAGCTTTCATATACAAGGTTTTTTGCTTTTTTTTGATATTGATTGTACCCTGGTGTTTTGCAATGATGATAGTTTTGTGCCCGGGCTGATAGGGAAAAAAATTGGCGAGCACGAAATTTCGTCAGAAAAAAAGCTTCTTATTAACAAAAACAGAAAGGTTTGCACCGTTCCGCAAACTGCCACTGTCAATATTGAAAATGTCAGGTATGAAACAGCTCTTTTTACCTGCGAAAACGGTGAAAACGAAACATCAGGTTACATATTGATTGTTAGGGCTCAAAAAGAGAATAGAAATGGGGAAGATCATTACTTTGATGATGTTTCAAATTTGTTTTTGTCTAATATTGCTCACGAAATCCGTACGCCGCTTAATGGTATTATTGGTTTTGCTGAGTTGCTCTCTAAAAAAGATTTCCCGGTGGGGAAAATACGTGAATATGCCCAGATTATACATAGCAATGGCAATTATCTCTTCAAGCTCATTACTGACTTGCTTGATTTGTCGCGTATAGAAGCTGGTAAGCTTACATTGTTCAAAAGCCAGTTTAGCCTAAACCGTTTGCTTTACGATTTGCAGTTGTTTTTTATGCTCGACATGAAAAATCGCAATAAAAGCCATATTAGCTTTAAGCTATCTCTTGAGTTGCCCGATGGGAGCGATTTTATCACTGCCGATGAGCTCCGAATCAAGCAGGTACTGATTAACCTTATTGGCAACGCTATAAAATTTACCGAACAAGGCACTATTACTGTTGGCTATAAGTTAGCCACCAAAGATATGTTGGAGTTTTTTGTTCAGGATTCGGGTATTGGGATGCCCTCATCTATGACAGAGAAAATTTTCGGCCGCTTCGTCCAAGCCAATGATAAAATAGCCTTTACTCACGGGGGGACAGGTTTAGGATTGGCTATAGCTAAAGAATTTGTTGAGTTGCATGGAGGTAAAATTTGGGTAGAAAGTAAAGAAGGCTGTGGTGCTACTTTTTATTTTACCCTGCCTTTGTTTTTTCCTTCTTGACCAGAACTGATAAATAACAATGTTCATTTTTTTATAAGGAATATAATTTTCCAAAATTAAGTTTAGAAAATATCTAATTGGATAATTATTTGTATTTCAATATTTTAATTCAATTAAGTACGGCAAAAAATAGCTTTCTATTGGGTTAAAATATTTGTAACAGGTTTTTATTATTTCTGTTTCAATGGGTGCTTTATGCATTATTTAAAATGAATATAATTAAGCACTCACGGTTTGAATTTTTATACAATATATTTCATTTTCACTTACCTTTGTGCCCTGTTAAAAATAAAATTTTTACAATTCGTTTTATATAAAAACAATAATAATATGGCAGACAAAAAGTTTGTTACATGTGATGGAAACTATGCAGCAGCACATGTGGCTTATATGTTTAGTGAAGTAGCTGCAATCTATCCTATCACTCCGTCATCCAATATGGCTGAAAACGTTGACGAATGGGCAGCAGCCGGTCGTAAAAACATTTTCGGGCAAACCGTTCGCGTTGTTGAAATGCAAAGTGAGGCTGGTGCAGCCGGAGCTGTTCACGGTTCGCTTCAGGCAGGTGCATTGACCAGTACATTTACTGCGTCTCAGGGTTTATTGCTTATGATCCCTAATATGTATAAAATATCTGGAGAACTACTCCCTGGTGTTTTTCACGTTTCGGCCCGAGCTCTTGCAGCACAAGCGCTCTCTATATTTGGAGACCACAGCGACGTAATGAGCGCCCGTCAAACAGGGTTTGCCATGTTGGCTACAGGTAGTGTCCAGGAAGTAATGGACATAGCTCCTGTTGCACACCTTACAGCTATCAAATCTCGTGTTCCTTTCTTACATTTCTTTGATGGTTTCCGTACCTCTCACGAAATTCAGAAAGTAGAAGCAGCTAACCAAGAAGAATTGGTTAAACTATTAGACCAAAAAGCTTTACAAGAATTCCGCGAAAGGGCTTTAAACCCAGAACATCCTGTAACACGCGGAACAGCCCAAAATCCTGACATTTATTTCCAGACCCGTGAAGCTGCAAATAAATTTTATGCAGCAGTTCCAGAGATGGTCGAAAGCTATTTGGGCGAAATTAAGAAAATCACAGGCCGTGAATATCACTTGTTCGATTATTACGGTGCAGCAGATGCCGAAAATGTTATCATTGCTATGGGCTCTGTAACCGAGACCATAAAAGAAGTTATCGATTACCTTGCTACTAAAGGCGAAAAGATAGGTTTGATTTCTGTTCACCTTTATCGTCCTTTCTCAGCTAAACATTTCCTTGCAACACTTCCCAAATCAGTAAAACGCATTTGCGTTTTGGACCGTACAAAAGAACCTGGAGCTAATGGCGACCCACTTTACTTAGATGTAAAAGAAGTCCTTTACGGAACAGCTAATGCCCCTATGGTTATTGGCGGCCGCTACGGGTTAGGTTCAAAAGATGTTACTCCGGGTCAGATTATTGCCATTGTAAAGAACCTGAAAGCAAATGAGCCTAAAAACCAATTTACTGTTGGTATCGTTGATGATGTAACATTCAAGTCTCTTCCGGTTGAGCCTGAAGTAAATGTTATCAAAGCGGGTACTTTTGAGGCTAAGTTTTATGGTTTAGGTTCAGATGGTACTGTAGGCGCTAACAAAAACTCTATAAAAATTATAGGAAGTACAACAGACAAATATAGCCAGGCATATTTTGCTTACGACTCAAAAAAATCAGGAGGTATTACCACTTCTCACCTGCGTTTTGGAGATACCCCAATACGGGCTCCATATTTGGTTGTTAGTCCTGACTTTGTTGCTTGCCACGTTCCTTCATATTTAGATAAATATGACATGTTGGCTGGCTTGAAAAAAGGGGGTACATTCCTTCTCAATAGTATCTGGGATGCTGAAGAAACCAAAAAACGTCTTCCAGACCACATGAAAAAACAATTGGCCGATGCAGAAGCTAAATTTTATATTATCAATGCAACTGCCATTGCCGAAGAAATAGGCCTTGGTACCCGTACCAACACTATCATGCAAAGTGCATTCTTCAAAATTTCAGGAGTTATACCTTACGAAATCGCTGTTTGCGAAATGAAGAAAGCCATAGATAAGAGCTTTGGTAAAAAGGGAGAAGAAGTAGTTAAAATGAACTATGCTGCAGTTGACCGTGGTGGCGCTGTTATTGAAGTTCCTGTTCCTGCTGAATGGAAAAAACTCGATGGGACTGTTACTATTGGAAAAACTTCAGCTAAGGTCCCTGACTTTATCAAAAATATTGTTGTGCCGATGAATGCCATGAAGGGAGACGACCTTCCTGTTAGTGCATTTAATAACCGTGAAGACGGTACTTTTGATGCCGGGACATCAGCTTTTGAAAAACGTGGTATTGCAGTTAACGTTCCTGAATGGCAAGCTGAAAACTGTATTCAGTGCAACCAATGCTCTTATGTTTGTCCTCATGCCTGTATCCGTCCTTTCTTGTTCAATGAAAAAGAAGCAGCCGGAATGCCTGCAGGTAGCAAAATGATTAAAGCTAATGGAAAAGCCCTCGAAGGTTTGCAATATAAGATACAGGTAAGTCCGCTCGATTGTACAGGCTGCGGTAACTGCGCTGACGTATGTCCGGCCAAGACTAAGGCCCTTGTAATGAAACCGCTTGAAACACAACAGGCAGAAATTGCACGTTGGGAGTATGTTGCAAAGAACGTTACTTACAAAGACAACCTGATGCCTAAAGATGCCGCTGTTAAGAATACTCAGTTTGCCCAACCATTATTTGAGTTTTCGGGCGCTTGTGCAGGTTGCGGCGAAACTCCTTATATCAAATTGATTACCCAATTGTTTGGCGACCGCATGATGGTAGCAAATGCAACCGGATGTTCTTCTATTTATGGTGGTTCTGCTCCTGCTACACCTTATACTACAAATAGCAAAGGCCATGGTGTTGCATGGGCAAACTCATTGTTCGAAGATAATGCTGAATATGGTTTAGGCTTGGCTACTGGTGTACGTCAAATACGTGAGCGTATAGCTTTGAAGATGAACGAGAATATGGAAGTGGTAAATGCAGCTACCAAAGAAGCTTTTGCTGAATGGATTGCAGGCAAAGACAATGCTGAAGCCTCAATAACTGCTTCAGAAAAAGTACGCGCTGCATTGAAGAATGAAAAAGCTCCGATAGCTGCCGAAATAGCCAAACTTGATCAATACCTTGTAAAAAAATCTGTTTGGGCATTTGGTGGTGACGGTTGGGCCTACGATATCGGATATGGCGGATTAGACCATGTATTAGCTTCTGGCGAAGATATTAATATCCTGGTTCTTGACACTGAAGTATATTCAAATACCGGTGGACAGGCCTCAAAATCAACCCCTGTTGGCGCTATTGCTAAGTTTGCTGCTTCAGGCAAACGTATCCGCAAAAAAGACCTTGGGATGATGGCCGCAAGCTATGGTTATGTATATGTAGCCCAAGTTTCGATGGGTGCAAGCCAGGCTCAGGTACTTAAAGCTATTCGTGAGGCAGAATCATTCCCCGGGCCATCAATAATTATTGCTTATGCTCCATGTATTAACCATGGGTTACGATTAGGTATGGGCAAATCTCAAAACCAGGCTAAATTGGCTGTTGAATGTGGTTACTGGCAATTATACCGCTATGACCCACGTTTGGAAGAACAAGGACAGAACCCATTCCAGCTCGATTCAAAAGAGCCTAAATGGGATGAATTCCAGAACTTTATCATGAGCGAGGTGCGTTATTCTTCACTGAAAAAAGCGTTCCCTGCTGAAGCTGAAGAACTTTTCAAAGCAGCTGAAGAAAATGCAAAATGGCGTTACAAAACCTACTTGCGACAATCAACGCTTGATTATACAAAATAATCAACATAATAAAAAGGCTACTTTCGGGTAGCCTTTTTTTCTTTTAACCTTCCAGGTTGTGAAAACCTGGAAGGTTTTTTAATAAACAGCCCTAATGGACTTTTTGAAGCATCCTGATAAATTCTGCCATGTGCTGTTGCGAAAAAACTTGTATAACTGCAAATACTGGCACAAAAACAAGAAGCCCTATCAGTAGCCCTTTGCCTAAAGAATCATACTTTGACTCTTTTAGTAGCTCAAACAAAACCCAAATCGCATTGAGCGTAATGATGATGTGGGTAATTTGGGCAAACAGGTTGGCGGCTTCCCAGCTAACAACAAATAAGCCCATAGTGCCGTAGTAATACATTGGTACAAATGCAATGGCCAGGAAAAAGTCTTTTTTAGTAATCTTGTAGCATACAAAACACGTCAGATATGCTATGATAGCAAGTGAGCAGGCATTGAATGCAAGCCACCTGAAAAAGTCAGGTTTTACAATTGATAAGAAAAAATAGGCGCTGTTTAACAGGGTTAACAGCATTAATGAGGCTAATACATAGCCTGCAATTTGGTTTTTATTATTAATACTCATTATTTAAAATCTGTAATGGTTAAAACTAAAATCAGCAGAGGCGTTGATAAATAGCTTGTTGCCGAGTTGCTTTCATTTAATGTAATAACAAACCATTTCGAAAAAAAATGTTCGAAATAATAAATCATTAACCTGTGGTTTGCTGAGGTTAACTAGGCTTTAATTACAAATTTTAATACGGTGTACATTGTTTGATTTAAAGCTGATGAGGTGACAAATATAAGAAAAATATGAATATAAACCAGGTTGGGCCTGTTTGCTATGTAATGGTTAAAAAATAGTGTTTTTAGACCATTTTTTAAAAGTTGGTGTTTAACAACTAACCTTACTTTTGTTAACATACAACAACTAAATACTAAATAACATGAAAAATATGTATTTACAATTTTGTTTTTTATTAAAAACAAAAGCTATGCTCGTATTGCTTTTGCTCAATACGTACTTTGCATTATGTAGTTCAGCACAAACAATCCCGCTGGTTTATGATGTTGAAAATACAGGAGATACTTTTGCTAAGCCTGTTTTGCCAACAAAAGACCAACTACCTGTAGTTGAACCATTGACAGACCCTTTTATGTGGTCTGATGGTAGCGGCCGAAGCACTAATTTCAGCGATTGGAGCCATCGTCGCGCCGAAATTGCCGCTGAAATACAGCACTATGAGATTGGGGCAAAACCTAAACGCCCGGATACAATAACTGCTACTTATTCTGGAGGGGTTCTGACTGTAGTTGTTACAGAAAATGGGAAAACGCTAACCTTGAAATCGCAAGTTGTTTTACCCGGCGGCACTGGCCCGTTCCCGGCTGTAATTGGTATGAACAGCGGGACAGGAAGCCTTCCTCCCAGCTTGTTTACCAATAATGGTATTGCAACAATTACTTACAACCATAATGATGTTACTACATACAATGGTAAATCTGCAACAAACCCTTATTTTCAGATGTACCCGGATCTTATTTATGCAGGGCAATATAGTGCCTGGGCTTGGGGGGTAAGCCGTCTTATTGACGGGTTAGAATTGGTTCAAAACACTTTAAACATTGATTTAAAACATTTGGCTGTTACCGGATGCTCTTATGCTGGTAAGATGGCCCTTTTTGCCGGGGCTTTAGATGAACGTATAGCCCTTACTATTCCTCAGGAATCTGGAGGTGGCGGAGCTGCTGCATGGCGTGTTTCTCAATCTTTAACCGAAAGTGTAGAAACGTTGAGTGCAACAAACTATTCCTGGTTTATGCAATCAATGGGCCAATTTGGAGGGGCAAGTGTAGCCAAGCTCCCTCATGATCATCACGAACTGTTGGCTTTAGTGGCTCCCCGGGCTTTATTAGTATTGGGGAATAATGATATGATATGGTTGGCAGATGAGTCTGGATACGTTTCCTGCAGAGCTGCCCAAAAAGTATATGAAACCTTTGGTATTGCCGACAGATTTGGTTTTTCAATTGTCGGAGGGCATGGCCATTGCGCTTTGCCATCAGGGCAATATCCTGAAGTGCTTGCTTTTATTAAAAAATTTCTTCTTGGTATTGATACAATAAATACAAATGTAAGGATAAGCCCATATCAGTATGTTGATTATGCCAGATGGACAGAATGGTGGGGTACAGGTGTTGCTGAATTTCCTGTTATCGAAGGAGAAAAATTGTATGAAGCCGAATGTGCTATTGTTGGAAATAATTGGGAATCCGTAAGTTACAGTAAATGTTCAAATAAAACTTATTTAAAAGCCAAAACAGGGATAAGCAGTACGTTTGTGGCTCCCACAGACAGCGCAAATATTGTTTTTGTGCCAATTACGATAGATAAAGATTCTACTTACTATATTTTTGCCCATGTAAATTGTCCCTCGGGCAATGCTGATTCTTACTGGGTTAAAGTTGATGATAGTTCATTTGTCAGTGTTGATGGCCTTTCTACTTCTGACTGGAAATGGAGATATTTGAATAGTTATAAATTAACAGCCGGGCAACATACTCTTGCCATTGGGATTAATGAAAATGGGCTTTGCTTGATAAAATATCCATCACCCCACAACCATTTCAGCCATCAGGCTTGGGCAAAACAGCTGTCAATAATTGTGGGTATAATGAATTTTTTTATATTGAGCCTGAATGTGCCACAAAAGGTAAGGATTGGCGAGTAGGTTATGATACATTAGCCTCAAACAATGGTTATATAGTAGTAAGGCCTGATACCGAATCTGTTGCTGCTGCCCCTGCAACTAAGGCTGGAGAAGTGCTTTTAAAATTTAACCCTACACAGGAAGCAATATATTATGTTTATGGACGTGTTAACTGTCCAAGCGCTAACGATGATTCATATTGGGTTAAGTTTGATAATGAAGACTATCAGATGGTAAATGGCTTGACAACTTCTGGATGGGAATGGAAAGTTTTAGCAAGCGATACATTAACTGCCGGAACTCATAACTTTACTATTGCTTACCGCGAAAATGGAGCTAAATTGGATAAGGTTTGTATTACAAATTCTTCCATAGTCCCGAGTGGTATGGGGGATAAAGCCTCTGGCAGTTGTAAAGTTACAGATATTGAAATGGTCAATATTGATGGATATTCATTAGGCCAAAATTATCCCAATCCTGTTATTGGACAAACTAACATTGCTTTTGAAATTCCAAAAAGTGCATTTGTATCTTTAAAAGTGTTTAATTTACTTGGGGTTCAAATTGCTGAATTAGCAGGTAAAACATATCCTCAGGGCAAACATGTTGTATCATTTGATGCTCATGGTATTCCTAATGGAATGTATTATTATACCATCATGGCCAATGAATATACTTGCCGTAAAATGATGTTAAAACAAAAGTAAACGATAAATAAATTTTATAGTTAAATTTTAATGTAAGGTTTTTGGGATGGCCGCTGTTAGAAAAAACAGTGGCCATCTTTTATAGCACTTATGTTTGATAAAATATAAATGTTATTAACCCCAACTTAACTTTATTAAACCTGTCAACAAACAACAGTCAACCAAAGCGCTATATTTCTTTTGTTTGTAAAATGGCAAAGTTGTATATTTGTTGCCCTTAAGATTTCGACTAATGGAGTGGTTTCATTGGATAGAGCTTTTTATTAAAGGTTTGGTGTTGGGGTATATTACCTCTATACCCCTTGGCCCCATTGGTATTATTGTTGTACAGCGGACGTTGAGCAAAGGGAAACTGTCAGGCTTTGTTTCCGGGCTTGGTGCGGCTTCTGTAGATACATTTCTTGCCGTTATTGCAGGGCTGGGGCTTTCGTTTATTATTGATTTTATTGAAGATTATAGTATCCTGTTCAAGCTTTTTGGCGGATTAATCATCATTTTTATTGGTGGCAGAATATTTTTCAAAAGTCCGGTACGTCAGGTCCGTGAGCGTAAGCAAAAAAAGTCGAGCCTGCATACCGATTATTTATCGGTAGTAGCGTTAACATTGTCAAATCCGTTGGCCGTATTTTTGTTTATAGCTATTTTTGCAGGGCTTAATGTTGTTAACGGGGTTAAAAGCTTTGTCAGCCTGGGGTTTGTATTTACCGGCATATTTATAGGCGCATCACTATGGTGGTTGACACTTACATCTTTTGTTAATATTTATCGAGACAAGTTCAGGTTGAAAAACCTTTGGTGGTTGAACAAAATTACCGGGGTACTCATTGTAATACTGGGATTAGCTACACTTATCAGTATTTTATTTAATTAATTTATATTAAATGAATCAGTTGTATCCTATTCGTTTCAGGCCGATATTGAAAGATATGATATGGGGAGGTTCTAAACTCCGTAAAATTTTTGGCAAACCTGGAGCGACCGACAAAAGTGGCGAAAGCTGGGAAATATCAGATGTAAAAAATAACAGCTCGGTAGTCGAAAATGGTTTTTTAGCGGGTAATACCCTGGGTGAGATTGCCGAAATTTACATGGGCGATTTGTTGGGCGACAAAGTATATGAACGTTTTGGACAACAATTCCCTTTGTTGATAAAATATATTGATGCCAACGATAAGCTCTCTATTCAAGTACATCCGGATGACAAAATGGCTTATGAGAAGCATAAAAGCTATGGCAAATCAGAGATGTGGTATGTTGTGCAAGCCGAACCCGGCGCAAAGCTTATTGTTGGGTTTAATAAAACTATAGATGCAGATACCTGTCTTCAACATTTGAATAGCAATACGTTACCTGAAATTCTCAATTTTGAAGATGTTAAAGCTGGCGATGTTTTTTATTTACCTGCCGGTCGCATACATGCCATTGGAGAAGGCTTGCTTATTGCCGAAATTCAGCAGACTTCAGATATTACTTATCGGATTTTCGACTGGAACCGCACTGATGCTCAGGGTAAACCTCGAGAACTGCATACAGAACTTGCTCTGCAGGCTATAGACTTTAGCCCTGTGAAGGATTTCAAAACATCTTACAAGAACAAGCTCAACCATACTGTTGAATTGGTAAAATGCGAGTACTTTACCACAAACCTTATAGAACTTGACCAAACATTGGAAAAAGATTACGAAAGTATTGATTCATTTGTTATTTATATGTGTATAGAAGGTCAGGTAATTGTAAAACCATACGATCAAGATAGTATAACAATAAAAGCTGGTGAAACTATTCTAATTCCGGCTGTTTTGAAAAATATTATTATTGAACCCCTTACTACGACGAAGATATTGGAAGTTTATATTGATTAAAAAAATATCATGTCAATAAAAATTACAAGTCTGAATGTTGAATTTTTCAAGAGCTGTCCTTCACTGAAAGGCTGCCCTGAGGGGCAATATCCTGAATTTGCTTTTATTGGCAGGTCAAATGTTGGTAAATCATCATTAATAAATATGTTGGCCAACAACCGTAAACTTGCCCATACATCCGGCCAGCCAGGAAAAACAAAGCTTATCAATTATTATCTGGCTACATTTAAGGAACAGGTCGGTAATGAAGAAAATATAAGAAAAATCCCCTGGTTTTTAGTTGACCTGCCGGGCTATGGCTTTGCCAAAACATCTAAGGCCCAACGCGGTGAATTTAGCAGTATTATTTCAGATTATGTTTTCAAACGCCAAAACCTTACCTGCCTGTTTGTCCTTATTGACAGCCGTCTTGAACCGCAACAAATTGATATTAAATTTATTACACTTTTGGGGCAACAAGGGGTGCCTTTTTGTCTGGTGTTTACCAAAATTGATAAAATATCAAGCAATTCAGTCAATTCAAATATTGAAAAATTCAAAGCAACGCTTTTGGAGCAATGGGAAGAATTTCCCAAGATATTTTTAACTTCTGCCGAAAAAAAACAAGGGAGGGAAGAATTGCTAAATTTTGTAAAAGATACCATCAGGAGCCTTAAATCATAAATTGCTTTTATAACTTATTAATAATGAGTGTTTAGTATATTTTTTTAAAATAATTTAACACACAGTTATAAGTAATCAATTGAATTCATAAATTTGCGGCCAGAAATAAACAATTTCCAATGGACAGAAGATCTCCTCTTAAATTTTTTTCAGGAACAGCATCAACATATCTGGCTGAAAAGATATCCAAGAGTTATGGAACACAATTAGGGAGTACCCAGTTACTCCGTTTTAGCGATGGCGAGTTTCAGCCTTCTTACCTTGAATCAGTACGGGGATGTACTGTATTTATTATCCAATCAACATTTCCACCTGCCGAAAACCTGCTTGAGCTTTTATTGATGATTGATGCAGCCAAACGTGCGTCAGCAAAAAGAGTGGTGGCTGTAATACCATATTTTGGTTTTGCACGGCAGGATAGAAAAGACAGGCCTCGTTCGGCTATCGGAGCCAAGCTTGTGGCCAATTTATTGACAGCTGCAGGTATTGACAGGGTTATGACAATGGACTTACATGCCGATCAGTTGCAGGGTTTTTTTGATGTTCCTGTAGATCACCTGTATGCATCATCAATATTTGTACCTTATATCAATAGTTTAAACCTTGAAAACCTTGTTGTTGCAGCTCCTGATATGGGAGGAAGCAAAAGGGCCAATGCATATTCACGTTTTCTGAAAGCAGAAATGGTAATATGTTACAAATTAAGAAAAAAAGCTAATACCATTGAAGAATTTAAGGTAATTGGCGATGTTCGTGATAAAAACATCATTGTTATAGATGATATGATTGATACAGCCGGCACTATAACAGTTGCTGCTAATATGATGATGGAAGAAGGGGCACGCAGCGTCAGGGTTGTTGCAACACATCCTGTACTTTCGGGCCCGGCATACGAACGTATTGAAAATAGTAAGATTACCGAAGTTATGGTAACGGATACTATACCTCTGAAGCAACAAAGCCCCAAAATCAAGGTAATTTCTATTGCCGACATTTTTGCCGATACTATAAATAAAGTTTATAACTATCAGTCAATTAGTGGCAATTTTATAATGTAAAAAAATATATATTTGCACTCCCTGTTTACGACCTGTAAAAAGGTTGTAGTGTAATGGGGAATTAACAATAAATTAGTTAGTTACAGTTAATTCTGAGTAGCACATTTAAAAATTTAATTATGAAAGTATTCGAATTAGAAGGAACAATTAGGCCAGAACTTGGCAAAAAATCTGCAGCCAATTTACGTAAACAAGACAGCGTACCTTGCGTACTTTATGGTGGAAAAGAGAATGTAAATTTCTTTGTTACAAACCCTGCTATACGCGACCTTATTTACACTCCTAACGTTTACATTGTAAACCTTAAGTTGGGAAAAATTACCAAACAAGCTGTTATGCGTGAAATTCAGTTTCATCCTGTTACAGACAAAGTGTTGCATGTTGATTTTTATGAAATTGCAGATGATAAAGAAGTAGCAATGGAAATTCCTATCCGTATTGTTGGTAACTCAGTTGGGGTAAGAAAAGGGGGAAAGATCAAACAGGCAAAACGAATGTTGAAAGTAAAAGCATTGCCTAAAAACCTGCCAGATATTCTTGAAGTGGACATTACCAATCTTGATGTTGAGCAAACGATTAAAGTGGCAGATCTTAAATATGAAAACCTGGTAATGCTAAATGGCCTGCGCGAACCGGTTGTTAGTGTAATGGCTTCACGTGCTACTGCTAAAGCCGAAGCTGCTGCTAAGTAATGTAATAAAAATTTTGTAGTTTGAAATATTTAGTTGCGGGTTTGGGCAATATAGGAAGTGAGTACGCTCATACCCGTCATAATATAGGTTTTGATGTATTGGATGCTCTTGCCGGGGCGTCCAATATTTATTTTGAGGATGGCCGATATGCGTTTAATACCCGGTTTTCTATCAAGGGAAGGACGATTGTCCTTATAAAACCTACTACTTATATGAACCTTAGCGGCAAAGCTGTTAGTTACTGGCTGCAAAAAGAAAATATCCCCGTAGAAAACCTGTTGGTAGTAGTTGATGATTTGGCACTTCCGGTTGGGGCCATACGTATTAGGCCCAAAGGTGGCGATGGCGGACACAATGGGTTGAAAAATATTCAGGAAATGCTGGGACATGCTAATTATGCCCGTCTTCGTTTTGGTATTGGGAGCGAATTTGCAAAAGGCCGTCAGGTGGACTTTGTCCTTGGCAAATGGGCAGAAGAAGAAAAAGCATTGATAAAACCGGCTATCGAAACCAGTTGTGAAGTAATTAAAAGCTTTGTCCTTGCCGGCCTTGAAAGGACTATGACTTCCTTCAATAAGTAATTTTCTTTTGTAAGAATCTTTTATAACCTATATATTTACTAAAATAATGTAGGTTTGATGAAGATAATTGGACCCTTTAAAGTACTTCTAATTGTAGCACTTATCTGTGCTGATTTTTTAAAAGCCCAGGATTCTTTAAATTATGTAAAACCTCCTAAAAAGTGGGGTTTAGGTATCGTTCCTGCTGTAGCTTATAATACTGACTGGGGCTTTCAGTATGGTGTAGCTGGAAATCTTTATAATTTTGGAAAAACATACCCGGATTATAAATATACTTATTATTTCGAGTGGTCGAGAACAACAAGAGGCAATAGCGTTAATGAAATATTTTTTGATCAAAAGTTTTTTTTATTAAAAATCTTCGATTGACATACAATGTTGGTTATTTTTTCAATAAACAATTGCCTTTCTATGGTTTTGACGGATACAATGCCAGATATCTGAAGGAAAATGAAGACCAAAATAATACAACCTTTGCCAGCAGGATGTATTACAGGCTCGACAGGGCTGTAATAAGGTGTTTGTTGGATTTTCAATATAAAACGGCATATAATCCTTTACGCATTTTAGCTGGTGTTGGTTATTTTGATACAAGGATAAAGCCTGTGGATATTGATAAGTTTAATGAATCGCTTGACGACGATGATAAAATACTGAAAAATACTACGCTTTTCGAAAAGTATGTGTCCAATGGTATTATTTCTGAGGATGAAAAAGATGGTGGCAAATGCTTTATACTTAAATCAGGGGTAATATACGATACCCGGGATAACGAAACCAATGCCAACAGGGGGATTTGGGCAGAGGTGCTTTTGATTTCAGCTCCAAAGCCGGGCAATAATACTTCATTTACTCAAGTGGGGGCTGTTTTCAGGCATTATTTTACCATATCGGCTCCCAGGTTGACCATGGCCAATCGTATTGGAATTCAAACTTTAGTAGCCGGCCAGAAGCCCTTTTACATGTTACCGTACTTATTTAGTTCTTATAGGTTGAGGGATGCTTTTGGAGGCGAAAAAACTATACGTGGAGTATTGGCACAGCGTATTCAGGGCAATGGTGTTGCTTTTGGGAACTTCGAGCTGAGGTATAAATTTCTTTATGGGCGTTTATTTAAGCAGGAGACTTATTTGTGTGCCAATGTTTTTGCCGACTGGGGAATGGTTACAAGCAAATATCTGGATAAACCAGTACCAATGGCTTTAGAAAATGAAATAAAACCTGGGCAGGAAAAACCCCACTGGACTACAGGTGCAGGCTTGCGTGTTGTGATGAACCAGAATTTTGTGGTCACAGCTGATTATGGCAGGGCACTTGACCTGCAGGATGGAAAAAACGCTTTGTATATTACCCTGGGTTTTTTGTATTAGGTTAATAACAAAAAAGCAGCGCCCCTTCCGAAACGCTGCTTTGTATATTGTGAAAGGGTGTTTTTACAACAGTGCATTAATCTTGTTTACCAATGTGCTTTTTGGAACAGCACCAACTTGTTTGTCCACTACTTCGCCATTTTTAAAAAATAAAATGGTGGGAATGTTGCGGATACTGTATTTCATGGCAATGGCATTGTTGTTGTCAACGTCCACTTTGCCTACTACAATTTTATCAGCCATTTCGTGCCCAATTTCTTCTACAATAGGGCCAACCATGCGGCACGGGCCACACCATTCGGCCCAAAAGTCGACCATTACGGGCTTGTCCGATTTGAGGACTACCTGTTCAAAATTTCCTTCAGTTATTTCAAGTGCCATAATTATAATGTTTTAAATGTGAATGCTTTAGTTGTGTAAAACCGAAAATTTGATCCCATTGTTTAAGTGTATAAATTTAATCAGATTATCTGAAATATTTATTTTGCCCATTCTTGAAATAAGATCTACCATCATATTTTCTTCAGGGTCAATTAACGAAACTTTTAACAATGTTTTGCCATCTTTTGTTTCAAGCTTTTGTGTTAATTCACTGACAAAGGTTTCGTCAATATACGAAGAAGGGATGCGCAAATGCAACGACTTGACAAACTCATCGCGTACACTGCTGAGGTGGATAATTTTTGAGATGTTAAATTCCAGTTCATTCTCGTTATATTTGCGCGTTTGCACTGTTCCTTTGATAAGCAAGCCGATATTTTTTATACAGACTTTATAATAGTTTTCAAAGTCTTTGCCAAAAAGCTGGAAACGGAATGACCCTGAAAAATCCTCGATAGTTACCGAGGCATAATTTTTATTAGTTTTTGTTATGCCATCGCGGATATCTGTAACAAGCCCCATCACAATAATTTCTTTACCTTTCAACTTTGATAAATCTGACAATTCAGAAAGAGGATGAGTACAGATGTTTTCAAATTCAAACCTGTAATTGTCCAACGGGTGTGCAGAAAGATACATACCCACAAGCTCTTTTTCGCGTTTTAACTGCTCCAGTAGTGTCCATGGCTCTACGGATGGTATCTGAGGCTTAGTTGTACTGATATGGTTTGCTATTCCTGCATCACCAAAGAGAGTAGCGGTATTCTGTGCTTTGTCTGCTTGGAAAAGGTTGCCATATCGCATGAGAGTGTCCAGAAATACGCCTTGCTGGTCGGGTGCAAAAAATGCTGAACGTTGGATGCCAAATAAATCAAAGGCCCCGGCCAATATGATATTTTCAACAGCCTTACGGTTAACCGAAGACAGGTTCATCCGTTCAAAAAAATCATACACGTCTTTAAAAGCGCCATTTTTCTCGCGTTCTTCAACAATAGCTGTTACTGCATTTTCGCCAAGTCCTTTTATAGAACCTAAGCCAAATCGAATGTCTCCTTTTTTATTAACAGTAAAGATGTGTTTACTTTCATTGATATCCGGGCCAAGGACTTGTATGCCAATTCTTCGGCACTCGTCCATGAAAAATGTAATTTTATCAATACTACTTGCATTGTTTAATACTGAAGCCATGTATTCGGCCGGATAATGAGCTTTTAGGTATGCAGTCTGGAATGCAACAAAGGCATAACATGTACTGTGCGACTTATTGAAAGCATACGAAGCAAAAGCTTCCCAGTCTGTCCATATTTTTTCAAGCTTTTCGGGGTCGTGACCTTTGGCTGTAGCATTTGCAATAAACTGGGGCTTAAGTTTGTCCAGCGTTTTACGGTCCTTTTTACCCATAGCTTTGCGTAAGACATCGGCATCGCCCTTTGTAAAGCCTGCTAATTTCTGAGAAAGTAGCATCACCTGCTCTTGATATACAGTAATACCATAAGTATCTTTGAGGTATTCTTCCATTTCCGGCAAATCGTAAGATACGGGTTCGCGTCCGTGTTTACGGGCAATGAAATTGGGGATATATTCGATAGGCCCGGGGCGGTACAATGCGTTCATGGCTATGAGGTCGCCAAACTTGTCGGGCTTTAGCTCTCGCAAATATTTTTGCATCCCGGGGCTTTCAAACTGGAACGTGCCGTTTGTTTCGCCTTTTTGGTATAGTTCGAATGTTTTGGCATCATCCAGGGGAATAGCATCAATATCTATATCAACACCGTGGTTTTGCTTAATAATTTCAAGTGCTCCTTTAATGATGGTAAGGGTTTTGAGCCCAAGAAAGTCCATTTTTATAACTCCGGCTTCTTCTATTACTTTGCCTTCATATTGGGTTACAAGTAGTTCGGAGTCTTTAGCAACTGCGACAGGTAAAAGGTCTGATAAATCTTGTGGTGCAATAATAATACCGCAGGCATGTACGCCTGTGTTGCGGACAGAGCCTTCAAGCAAACGGGCTTCTTTCAAAACCTGAGCTTGTAAGTCATTGCCGCTGATTATTTCGCGCAAACGCTTTACATTGTTCAAATCATCAGCATTAAGCCCTTCTTTTTCCGAAAGGCTTTTTTCGCCGGTCAATGGGGCTTCAAAAACCCTGTTAAGTTCAATTCCTGGAGTATCGGGGACTAACTTGGTCAGTTCAAGGCTTTCGTTGAGCGGCAGGTCAAGTACACGGGCAACGTCCTTGATACTCATTTTGGCAGCCATGGTGCCATAAGTGACAATCTGTGCAACCTGGTTTTGCCCGTATTTCTTCACAACATAGTCAATTACCTTCTGACGGCCTTCATCGTCCATGTCGGTATCAATATCGGGCATGCTCTTTCGGTCGGGATTGAGGAAACGCTCGAACAGCAGGTCGTACTTAATGGGGTCGATGTTAGTAATGTCGATACAATATGCAACTGCCGATCCGGCAGCCGAACCACGTCCAGGCCCAATGAAAACACCCATTTCGCGCCCGGCTTTGATAAAATCCATTACAATAAGGAAGTATCCTGCAAAACCCATATTTTCAATGGTTTGCAACTCAAAATTGAGACGTTCTTCTACTTCTTTGGTAATTGTACCATATTTTCGTTTGGCCCCTTCAAAGGTAAGGTGCCTCAAATATTGCATTTGAGTCAGGAAATTGGGCGGAATAGGGAAGTTGGGCAGCAGGATATCCCTTTTCAAATCGAGATATTCAACCTTGTCAACTATATCATTAGTATTGTCAATGGCTTGCGGAAGGTCAGCAAAGAGCTGGCTCATTTCCTGCGTAGTCTTGAAGTAAAATTGGTCATTGTAAAACCCGAAGCGCGAGTTCTTTTTTGCACCTTCTTCATCTTCAAGGTATTCTTTTACAATAGGGGTACTCTTTTTTTCGCCGGTATTGATACAAAGCAGGATGTCGTGGGCATTGTAGTCTGAAACATCTACGTAATGAGAATCGTTAGTAGCAATCACCTTAACATTGTATTTGTCGGCCAGTTTTTTCAGCACATCGTTTACTTTATCCTGATCGGGGATGCCATGACGTTGGAGTTCAACGTAATAATCTTCTCCAAAAATATTATACCACCACTTGAATTCTTCTTCACCGGCTTCTTCTCCTCTTTTCAGGATGGTTTTGGGTACCGATGCGCCAAGGCAACAAGTAGTAGCAATAAGCCCTTCGTGATATTTTTCAATGAGTTCTTTGTCAATACGAGGGTATTTACCATACAATCCTTCTATATATCCCAAAGAACAAAGCTTTGAAAGGTTTCGGTAACCCTGCTCGTTTTTGGCAAGTAATACCTGGTGATATCGAATGTCTTTTTCTTCTCGTGTAAATTGGCGTTTAAAGCGGTTTTCGACAAGGTAAAACTCGCAGCCTACAATTGGCTTTACCTTGATGCGCTTGTCAGTTTTATCATCGGGGTTTACTTTGTGTTTATAAGCTTCTGCCACAAATTCAAATACTCCAAACATATTGCCATGGTCTGTTATGGCAAGTGCCGGCTGGCCATCATCCATGGCTTTCTTGTAGAGCCTTTTTATTTCGGCCGCTCCGTCAAGCAAAGAAAACTGTGTATGTACATGTAAATGTGAAAAATTCATAAAAGGCTTATAAATAATAGGTTATATCGTAAAACATACAATAACCTGTCAGTGTTCAAAATTAGGGGTAATCTGTGCTCAAAAAAAGCATTGTTAATAAATGGATGATAAAAATTACTATCGACCAAAAGTGAAGATTTTCATATATTTGCACCTCGTGGCATTTTATTTGCACGAGCAACTATCAGGCTTTAAGTGTTACTGAAATTGTTCAAAGTTTATATCTTAATTCCTGGTTCTTGGCTTTTGAATCTTTTAAACTGAAGTTATATATGGCATTTTTAAACGAAAACTATTTGAAATTAAAAGCCGGATATTTGTTTCCGGAAATAGGAAGACGAGTTCGTGAATTTCAAACTCAGCATCCTCAGGCTGATATTATCCGCATGGGTATTGGCGATGTGACACGGCCTTTGACTCCTGCTGTTATAAAGGCATTTCATGATGCAATTGATGAAATGGCTTCTGTACAAACATTTAAGGGTTATGGCCCAGAACAGGGGTATGATTTTCTTCGTCAGGCCATTGTTGACAACGAATACATCTCGCGTGGGGCAGACATAGAAATTGACGAGGTTTTTGTTTCAGATGGTTCAAAGTGCGATACTGGTAACATCCTTGATATTCTTGGTCGCGACAATATTGTAGCTATTACAGACCCAGTATATCCTGTATATGTTGACACCAATGTTATGGATGGCCGTACAGGTGAGGTACAGGATAATGGTTATTACAAAGGTATTGTATATTTGCCATGTACAGAAGCTAACCACTTTGTACCCGAGATTCCTAAAACAAAAGTGGATCTTATTTATCTTTGTTTCCCGAATAACCCGACTGGTATGACCATTGGTAAAGACGAGCTCAAACGCTGGGTTGACTATGCGCTTGCCAATGACGCTATTATTTTATATGACGCAGCTTACGAAGCATATATCTCTGATAAAGCTATTCCTCACACTATTTTTGAGATTGAAGGTGCACGTAACTGTGCGATAGAATTCCGCAGTTTTTCAAAAACTGCCGGGTTTACCGGAACACGTTGTGCTTATACTATCGTTCCTAAGACTTTGATGGCAAAAGATGGCAAAGGTCAGAAATACCCATTGAACCAGCTTTGGTTACGTCGTCAAACTACCAAGTTTAACGGTGTTTCATATCCTGTTCAAAAAGCAGCTGCAGCCATTTACACCGGACAAGGCAAAAAAGAAACAGCCGAAACCATTAAATACTATATGGAGAATGCTGCTATCATGCGTAAAAGCCTTTCTGATGAGGGGTATAAAGTATTCGGTGGTGTCAATGCCCCTTATGTATGGGTAAAAACAAAGAACAACATGTCTTCATGGGATTTCTTCGATTTATTGCTTGGCAAAGCCAATGTAGTAGGTACTCCCGGCTCTGGCTTTGGCCCATCAGGCGAAGGATATTTCCGCTTTTCTGCTTTTGCCGACAGGCAGAAAGTATTGGAAGCCATGGAACGCATCAAAAAACTTGGTTAATCGATATTTATAAGGATATGCGCATTGGTTTTGATGCAAAGCGGGCATTTTTCAACAAAAGTGGGTTAGGGACCTACAGCAGGGAAACTATATCCATTTTGTCCGATTTTTTCCCAACCAATGAGTATATCCTTTATTCTCCTAGGCCTTCAAAAGGTAAAATATTTGAAAAGACTGACAATTTAACGGTTTCTTACCCTCAGACTTTTTATTATAGGACATTTTCTCATTTGTGGAGGGCTTATGGTTTGTCAGGACAGTTGGTTAAAGAAAAAATTGACCTTTATCACGGGTTGAGCAATGAGTTGCCGATGAATATCCATCAATACCCAGTGAAAACAGTAGTGACAATCCATGATTTGATTTTTTTGCGTTATCCAAAGCTTTATGGATATTACGACCGCAAGAACTACGAAAAGAAATTTCGTTATGCAGCGCAGTCTGCCAACAGGGTTATTGCTGTAAGCCGGCAAACGGCGAACGATTTGTTTGAATTTTTTTCTATTGATGAAAAAAAGGTTGATGTAGTTTACCAGGGTTGTAACCCTCAGTTTTGGCAGATTGTTTCTGAAGCGGATAAACAGGGAACAGCTTCGAAATACTTAATTCCTGAAAAGTTTATCCTTTCAGTAGGTACTATTGAAAAAAGGAAGAATATATTGGCTGTAATCAAGGCCATGCACCAGCATAAAATTTTTTACCCTCTTGTTGTTGTTGGCCGTCCAACGGATTATCTTGACGAAATACGCAATTATATTGAAGAGCATAATTTAAACAATATCTACTTTTTGCACGATGTGCCAATTGATGATTTGCCAGCATTTTATCAGATGGCAGAGCTGTTTATCTATCCTTCGCTTTTTGAAGGTTTTGGAATCCCCATTGTAGAAGCGCTTTGTTCAAAAGTTCCTGTAATTACCAGTAAAGGAGGGTGTTTTGCTGAGGCTGGCGGTAAATCAAGCATTTATATTGACCCTTACAATATTGACGAAATTGGGGAGGCTATAAAATCGGTATTGAATAATAATGCACTTCGTATATCTATGATATCAGAAGGGTACAACCATGTGCAACAGTTTCGTCTGGAAAATATTGCCGGAAACATTATGCGTACTTACGAAAAGATTTTGTAACTGCCAAATCCAATTGATGCTGGATAAAATCACTAATGGTTTATTTACATTCCTTTACCCTTCTGCGGTAAAAAAAATAAAGTGTTCAGAACTATCGTTATTCCTTACTTTTGATGATGGGCCAACTCCGGAAGTTACTTCTCAGGTGCTTAAAATTTTGGCAGCTTATAATGCTAAGGCTACATTCTTTTGTCTCGGAAAACAAGTCGAAGCTCATCCCGGGCTGTTTAAAAGTATTGTAGAACAAGGCCATGCTGTAGGTATTCATGGATATTTGCATATTTCAGGCATTTCAATTACTAAAAGTGCTTTTGCAGAAAACATTGAGCAGTGTAACAGGCTTATTTCATCAGATTTAGTGCGCCCTCCGTATGGACGCATGACTTTAAGCCAGTACTTATGGTTAATAAAACGGTATAAGCTTGTTCTTTGGGATGTTATGGCTTACGATTTTAAAAAAGAAATATCTGTAGACACTGTTGTTGCTAATGTTTGTAATAATGTGCGAAATGGTTCAATAATAGTTTTGCATGATACAGAAAGAACAAAGGATATTCTGGTTTCTGCATTGCCTATTATGCTTGATAAATTAAAGGGCTATTCTTTTAAAAAAATTGACACATTTTAATAAAATACCCCATTTATTCTTTCTTCGTGAACTTTGCGGTTAATATTTCTTTTTAGTTCATATGTTTGTAAAGTCAAGCTTTGGTCAAAAGAAAATTAACCTTGATAAGCAAATAAAACAGTTGTCACAAACAGAACGATATAAAGACAATATAAGTTTATTGCTTTCTGTGCCGTCTATTGGCATAACCTCGGCAATGATATTTTTGACCGAAATTGGAGATATAAAACGTTTTGAAAGGTTTGACGAGCTTTGTAGCTTTTTTGGCTTAATACCCAATTGTCATAGCAGTGGCGACAACGAAAGAGTTGGGCATATAACAAGAAGAGGAAACCAAATTTTTAAAGTCAATACTGGTAGAATGCGCTTGGGTTGCTGTAAGAAAAGACCCTGCATTGTTGCAATGTTATAAAGAACTTCTACCAAGAATGGAGGCCAATAAAGCAATAGTAAAGATTGCAAAAAGGCTTTTAAGTAGGATAAGGCATGTACTTATAAAAAAAGAAAAATATCAATTAGGAATATTACAGTAACCTGTAAATTTATTTGAAGCAGGAAAAACGCTAGAGGGTGTATGCAGCAATTGACTGCTATTTTTAGTTTGCTTCCTGCTCCTATAAAATATGATAAGAGAACTTGCGACAAAAGATCGCTAATAGAAGATTGGTTTATAGGTTAAATTATAAGGAATTAAGCTATTTAATTTTTAAACAGCGGCCACCCTTATGGGACATTTTAGGGTCCCCGGATGGCCGCCGTTTAAAAAAAAGCAACTATTTTGACCAGTGGTTTGTTTTACAACATAGAACACACCCTCTTGTTTTTCTAAATATTTTAAAGTGATTTCGATATAAGAATAACATCGTCAATTATTATTTGGAAAATATTGAACAGCAGCTCGCTTTGCTCCGGACAACGGCCTGAGCAAAGCGAGCTGCTGCCCGGAGCCATCGATAAAACCTTTTTTAGCCAAAATACGACAACCTTCAGTTTTTGAAACTTTTGCTTCAAAGCAAAAATTTGCAATGCTTGAAAATATCAAACACATAAGCATTTTTCCCATGTCGAACCGACTTTAACTTAGTAACATTTTTTAATAAATACCAGCACCTAAATTTGAAAATATGCAAGCTAAGGCAAAGTATAAGAATGGAAAAAAAGCTATTTTTGCCAAAATTTTTTAAATGAACAGAAAAAAAGCTGAAAAAAACATTACTGACCAAGAATTGGCAAATGCTATTATCGATGCAATCCAGGAAATAAAAGGCAAAGAGATTGTTAAGATAGACCTTCAAAAAACTGGAAATGCAATATGCGATTTCTTTATTATTTGTCAGGCAGATTCTACCACCCATGTCAATGCTATAGCAGAAAATATTGAAAAAACTTTGTGGGAACAAAACAAAGTATATCCTCACCATGTTGAAGGAAAAGAAAATGGTCTTTGGGTCCTATTAGATTTTTACAATGTAATAGTTCATGTATTTCAACAAGAATACCGGAACTTTTATAAGTTAGAAGACCTTTGGGCTGATGGAAAAATTGAAAAAATTAAAGAACCAGTAAAAGTAACGGCATGAACAACGCAAAAAACAAAGATAAGCAACAAGAGAAGCCTAAAAAAGAAAAAAAACAAGGCTTAGGTGGCGAAAATCTTCCCAAACCTAAAATTAACCCTTTTGGGGTTTATGGTTTAATTGCAGCAGCATTTATAGGTATCCAGTTTTTTATTAGCAGCTCGGGCCCGCAAGAAATCTTTATGAAAGATTTCAAAACTATGATAACTGCTAAAGACGTGGACAAAATCGAAATAATCAACAAAGAAACAGCACGCATTACACTAAAAAAAGACAGATTAGACAAATATCAAAAAATAGTAGGCCGAAATTTTTCAAAAATCCCCAAAGAAGGCCCGCACTTTGAGATGCAAATTGGCGACCAGGCTTCTTTTGAAAACAGTTTGAAAGAATTTCAGGCAGACTTCCCTGACAATGAAAAAATTTACGCTTCGAGCAAAACCGAAAAAAATTATCTTTTTGAAATTCTTATCAGCTTTGTATTGCCCATAGTTATCCTCATTGCCCTTTGGGGATTTTTGTACAAAAGAATGACCGGAGGCACCGGAGCTGGGCCAGGAGGAGCCAACATATTTAATGTTGGCAAGTCGAAAGCAAAAATCTTCGACAAAGAAGCCAGCATTCAAATCAACTTTAATGATGTTGCAGGGTTGGAAGAAGCTAAAGTAGAGCTCAAAGAAATTGTTGACTTTCTAAAGAACCCTAAGAAATATACCGAACTCGGGGGGAAAATCCCACGCGGTGCGTTGCTTGTAGGCCCTCCGGGGACAGGTAAAACTTTGCTTGCAAAAGCTATTGCAGGAGAAGCAAATGTACCATTTTTCTCCATGTCGGGATCTGACTTTGTAGAGATGTTTGTCGGTGTAGGAGCATCACGCGTTCGTGACCTTTTTGCACAAGCAAAAGCAAAAGCTCCATGCATTGTTTTCATTGACGAAATTGATGCTGTAGGTCGTGCCAGAGGCAGAAGTGGAGGTTTTGCCGCTAATGACGAACGTGAAAATACGCTCAACCAGTTGCTTACCGAGATGGATGGTTTTGCCCCAAACACAGGTGTTATTATCCTTGCTGCTACTAACCGTGCCGATGTGCTTGACCGTGCATTGCTGCGCGCAGGACGTTTTGACAGACAGATACACGTTGAACTGCCTGATTTGAAAGAACGCCTGGAAATATTTAAAGTACACATGAAACCCCTCAAATTAGCAGATGATATTGACATTGATTTTTTTGCAAAACAAACACCAGGCTTCTCCGGAGCAGATATTTCCAATGTATGTAACGAAGCTGCACTTGTTGCTGCCCGAAAAGATAAAAAAGCCGTTGAAAAACAGGATTTCCTTGATGCTATAGACCGCATCATAGGCGGACTTGAGAAACGCAACAAAATAGTTTCTAAGTTGGAAAAGAAAACCATCGCATTTCACGAAGCTGGCCATGCAACTGTCAGTTGGTTGCTCGAACATGCCAATCCGTTGGTGAAAGTTACTATTATCCCTCGAGGCAGGGCCTTAGGTGCAGCCTGGTATCTGCCAGAAGAAAGACAAATCACTACCCGTGAACAACTTTTGGATGAAATGTGCTCAGCTTTAGGCGGCAGAGCATCAGAAGATATAGTATTTGGAAAAGTTTCGACAGGTGCCCTTAACGACCTCGAACGAGTTACCAAACAATCGTATGCCATGGTCTCATACTTTGGGATGAGCCCAAAGATTGGCAATTTAAGTTTTTACGATTCATCAGGACAGAGCGAATTTACTTTTGGAAAACCATATAGCGAAAAAACAGCCGAACTTATTGATATAGAAGCTAAAAACATTGTAGAAGAGCAATATCAACGCGCTAAACAGATTTTGACTGAAAACCGTGAGGGCCTAAACCAGCTTGCACAGATATTACTTGACAAAGAAGTGTTGTTTAGTGATGATTTAGAAAATATCTTTGGCCCACGAAAAGGTGGAATTCCGGAAGAACATCAGCTTCTTATCAAAAATGGTAAAACAGAGAATGAAACAAAAGAAGGTAACAAACCCGAACCAACCGAAAATAAAGACCAACAAGCATAATGGAACAAGGATGGGTTAAAATATACAAAACAGATAAAGATTATCAAGCAGATATTGTTATCGAACTACTTGATGAAAATACCATTAAGGCTGTTAAGATAAACAAGCGCGACTCATCATACCAGGCTTTTGGCAATATCGAAGTATATGTAAAAGAAGAAAACACTGAAAAAGCGTTACAAATAATTAAAAAATCTGCACTGTGAGCGAAATTGGGAAACGTACAATATCCGGGGGCATCCTTGTTGCTGTAATGCTTTTATGCATTCTTGGAGGTTCCATTTCTTTTCTGGCATTCTTTTTACTTTTAATCATCGGGGCATTATGGGAATTTTACGGCATGTTCTTTGTTGTTAATATTAAACCCCAACGATGGTCTGGTATCGTTATTACAGGCATCTTGTTTCTTTTGTCATTCTTTATCTCGGCAGGCCTTATTTCTTCAGAATGGTATCTACTGGTAATTCCCAGCTTTTTATACATAGTTATCAGCGAGTTATTCAGGGTAAACGATAAACCTTTTGAAAACATTGCAGCAACTGTGCTTGGTATTATTTATATTGGCCTGCCTGTATGCCTTTTATGGCCCATTGCATACAGGGACAACATTTACCAGTTTAATTCGCATCTTGTACTTGGCTATTTTATTCTTATCTGGACTTATGACACCTTTGCCTACCTTATAGGCAAACAATTTGGCAAAAGGCGCCTGTTAGAACGAGTATCTCCCAAAAAATCATGGGAAGGGGCAATTGGCGGACTTCTGGTTTCTTTTGTTACAGCAGTTGTTATAGCTCATTTTTTTACCGATTTATCCTTATTTCAGTGGTTAGTATTTGCTCTTATCACGACAATATTTGGCACACTGGGAGATTTGTCCGAAAGCATGCTCAAACGCAGCATCGGAGTGAAAGACTCAGGCAATATATTGCCAGGACACGGAGGAGTAATGGACAGATTTGATGCCTTATTTTTGGCTATCCCGGCACTTTATATATATTTGCAATTGATTTAACATTTTGTATAAATGACAATCAAAGAGCTGATAGTAAATACTACTAAACTAGCCCAAAAAAAGTTCAGGCTACATCCTGAAGGAAAAAGCATTATTGCCAATATGCTTAGTTGGTTATTGATTGCAAATGGGATCTTATTTTTCCTTTCTATAAGCAATACAATATTGACCATCATTTACATTTTAAGTATTGCGGCTTTCCTTTCTCTTATTTATTATTTCAGAAACCCTGAAAGAAAAGTTATACCAGACGAAAAATATATTTATGCCCCGGTTGATGGAAGAATAACCTCTGTTACAGAAGTTGTTGAACCGGAATACTTTAAAAAAAAATTTGTCAGGGTTGAAATATCATTGTCTTTAACCGATATTCATGTATTACGGGTACCACTTAGTGGCAAAGTTAAATATTGTCATTTTCAGCTTGAAGATTACCGTATAGCATGGCACCAGCTATTGTCACACAAAGAAAGTGCCTCAGTTGGCCTTATTTCAGATACCGGCACTGAAATATTTTTAAAACAAACAGGTGGGGCAATTGTATCTTATGCCAACGAAAATAATTATATTAACCAGGGCAATGATCTCGGTTTTATAATATGGGGCTCAAGTGTTGATTTATTTATACCTTTAAGTGCTGATATCCGTGTTAAAGCCGGAGAACGGGTCGTAGGCAATATTACAATACTGGCAAAAGCTACATCATAAACGCCCATAAAACGAGCATGATACGTTAAACACAAACAAGGATGAAAATTCATCATGCGAGTTCCATCCGACCTAATTAAAACTTTATATACGGACAAAATAAAGTTTTGAGCATCAGTTAGCTTTAACTAACTTTTTAATATTTAAACCATAAAACGAGCATGTTTTATCAAACGCAACATAGCAAAGCACTCTAAACAAAATGAATATTCACGATAATAATAAAATTGCCAACACAGGTGTTCCATCCATTCACATTAAATGGCAAATATTGACAGCCTAAATAATTAGATTTGAACAAATTAAAAACTCTTACGAATGAAAAAAGACTACAATACCTCGCGAAAAAAATTAGCATTGCCAGAATATGGCAGACATATACATTTATTAGTTGACCACATTAAAAATATTGCTGATAGAGATGAACGGAACCGAGCAGCCCAAGAATTAATCAACATTATGGGCAATCTCAACCCGCAATTACGCGATGTGGCTGATTTTAAACATAAACTTTGGGATCATTTATACGTAATTGCCAATTTTGAATTAGATATAGACTCGCCTTATCCTGTTCCCACTCGAGAATCTTTAAACACTAAACCCCGCAAGGTATCTTATCCCCAAACCTCCATCAAATACAAGCATTATGGCAAAATTACTGAACAAATAGCTAAAAGTGTTGCCAATTTTGAAGAAGGGGCAATGAAAGATGCCTTGATAGAACAGCTTGCCAATATTATGAAAAAACAATACCTCACCTGGAACCGCGAATCGGTTAATGATGAAAGTATTTTCAAAGATTTATCAGAGCTTACAAAAGGAAAAATAAATATCCACCCGGACTCTTTAAAACTTTCAGAAACAAAAGCTATTCTTTCTCAAAAAAATAAAATGCACAACAAAAACAACCAACAAAACAACAAAAACCGCAACAATCACAATAAAAATAAAAACAAAAAAAACTGAGACTAACCCTTTCATTTTTATCTGATGGCAATCTTTGAAGTACATGGAGGAAAGCAGCTTAAAGGAGTTTTAAAGCCCCAGGGTGCAAAAAACGAAGCTTTACAGGTTATTTGTGCTTGTCTGCTCACCGAACAAAAGGTTTACATTAATAACATCCCCGATATCCGGGATGTTAACATACTTATAGATATCTTAAAGTCACTTGGTGTTGAAGTTGTCAAAACTAAAGAATACGAATATAGCTTTGATGCCTCAAAAGTTTACATAGACTATTTAAAAACAGAAGACTTTCGTAAAAAAGCTGCCAGCCTTAGAGGTTCTATTATGATTATAGGCCCGTTATTGGCCCGTTTTGGCATTGGTTATATGCCAAAGCCTGGCGGCGATATGATTGGCCGCCGCCGTTTGGATACTCACTTTATCGGATTTGAACAACTTGGTGCAAATTTCGATTTCGATGCCGAAAATAACATATATTCTGTTAAGGCAGATAAACTCAAAGGGACATATATGTTGCTTGACGAAGCTTCTGTTACCGGTACTGCCAATATTATTATGGCTTCTGTACTGGCAAGTGGTACAACAACTATATACAACGCTGCTTGCGAACCATATATACAGCAACTCTGCAAAATGCTAAATAGTATGGGAGCAAAAATTACAGGCATAGGTTCAAACCTGCTAAATATTGAAGGAGTCAACAACTTGCATGGGTGTAACCATAATATATTGCCTGATATGATTGAAATTGGCAGTTTTATTGGACTTGCCGCCATGACCCAATCTGAAATCACAATTAAAGACGTTTCGTACGAAAACCTGGGCATTATTCCTAATGCCTTTAGCCGATTGGGAATAACGCTTGAACGAAAAAACGATGATATATTTATTCCTGCACAAAAGGAATATACAATTGATACATTTATTGATGGTTCTATTCTTACTATTGCCGATGCCCCATGGCCAGGGCTTACCCCGGACCTGCTCAGTGTATTCCTTGTAGTAGCTACAAAAGCAAAGGGCAGTGTACTTATTCACCAGAAAATGTTTGAAAGCCGTTTGTTTTTTGTTGACAAACTAATAGATATGGGTGCCCAGATTATCCTTTGCGACCCCCACCGGGCAACAGTAATAGGGATGGGTAACGAACATAAACTCCGCCCTACTACCATGAGCTCTCCAGATATCAGGGCAGGAGTAGCATTGCTTATTGCAGCCTTATCTGCAAATGGCAAAAGTACTATTCATAACATCGAACAAATAGACCGTGGATACTACAAAATAGATGAACGGCTTAATGCTATTGGAGCTGAAATTATCAGAAAATAAAAATAATTGAAGAATTAGCCAATAGTAATACTACTGCATTTAATCCCAAATTAAGCATTAAAAATGCTTAATCGAATCGTCTAACTGACGTTAGCTATAGGCTTTTGCCCAACAAGAAAATAACACAAAAAAAGCCCCGGCAGACCAGGGCTTTTCTTATATAGTAAGTTGTTAAACAAACTTATTCTGAAACAATCTCAAAAGCTATCTCAACGCTAACTTCTTTGTGAAGTTTTACTTTAGCAGTATAGTTGCCAACTTCTTTAATGATATCTTCTTTAATAAGAATGTTTTTCCTGTCAACGTTAAAACCTTGAGCAGCTAAAGCTTCAGCAATTTGAATGGTATTAACCGAACCAAATATTTTGCCTTTTGAACTTGTTTTAGCCCCAATAGTAAGTTTCAAACCTTCCATTTTTTTAGCCAACTGTGTAGCTTCTTCTTTTACTTTAGCTTCTTTATGAGCTCGCTGCCTGATATTTTCAGCAAGAATTTTCTTGGCCGATTCGGTGGCAACAATAGCCATTCCGTTAGGAATAAGATAGTTACGAGCGTAACCGTTTTTTACGTTTACGATATCGTCTTTGCTTCCTACGTTTATTACTTCTTGTGTAAGTATAATTTCCATGGTACAATTTCCTCCAATATTATTTTAACATATCGGTTACATAAGGCAATAAAGCAAGGTGACGTGCTCTTTTAATAGCAGTTGCCACTTTACGCTGGTACTTTAATGAAGTTCCCGTAAGGCGCCTTGGCAATATCTTTCCTTGTTCGTTCAAAAATTTCTTTAAAAATTCTGGATCTTTGTAATCAATATATTTGATTTTATTTTTTTTGAAACGGCAATATTTTTTCTTTTTGATTTCTACCGTTGGGGGCGTCAGGTATCTAATTTCTGATTGATTTGTTGACATAGCTTATTCCTCCACTTTTATAGGTTCTTTCATACTTCTTTTTTTGTTACTGTATTCAACAGCATATTTATCCATTGCAAATGTCAAAAAACGAATTACTCGTTCATCACGACGGAATTCTGTTTCTAATTTTGCAATAAGCGCAGGCTCGGCTTTAAACTCTATAAGGTTATAAAAGCCGGTAGATTTTTTTTGAATTGGGTAAGCCAGTTTTTTCAATCCCCAATCTTCGCTATGTACAATTTCTGCACCATGTTCGGTCAGAAAACTTTTGAATTTGTTAACCGCTTCCTTCATCTGTGGCTCAGACAAAACGGGAGTTACAATGAAAACGGTTTCATACTGTTTTAACATACTCGTTTGTTTTTAAATTAAAATTAATTTGGAGCGCAAAAGTAAAAACTTTTTACTGAAAACCAAAAGATTGCAAGGTAAAATTTAGCCATTACTTTATTTTGCAGGGCCCTTAGGATATTCAATGCGAAAATGGTAAATAGTTCTTAAACGCTGCTTCAGCGTTTTTTTAATTATCTCAATATCTCTGAAAGTAAGATCGGCATCGACCAGTTGCTCATCGGCAATTAAGCCGTTAACAATAACATCAACCATATTGTTGATTTCAGCTTCTGAATAGTGCTTAAGACTACGGGTCGCAGCTTCTACACTATCAGCAATCATCACTACTGCCATTTCGCGGCTAAATGGTTTTGGGCCCGGGTATTTAAACTGTTTTATATCTACCTCCGTCCCAGGATTTTGATTTAAGTACGAACGATAAAAGTAATGGGCCAGTGATGTTCCGTGATGAGTTTTTATAAAATCCGTTATTTGAGCAGGAAGATGAAACTTTTCGGCCAGCTCAACACCTTTTGTCACATGGCTGATGATTATTTTTGCACTTTCTTCAAATGCAAGGCTTTCATGAGGGTTCACCTCATCCGAAAGGTTTTCGATAAAATATGCAGGGTTGTGTATTTTGCCAATGTCATGATAAAGAGCCCCCGCCCTTACCAACAATACATTTCCGCCAATCTTAAAGATAGCTTCTTCGCTAAGATTGGCAACCTGCAACGAATGCTGAAATGTACCCGGCGTAACTTCGGCCATTTTGCGAAGCAGAATTTGATTGGTATCAGACAATTCAAGCAATGTTGCATCTGAAACATACCCAAATATTTTTTCAAATATATATATAAGCGGTAACGCCGAAAGCATTAACAGCCCATTACCGGCAAAATACAATAAATTATCTGTATTGATATTGGCTAATGAACCTTCCTGATATAAAGTAAGGCCAACATAAGTCAAAGATAAGGTAAGCGTTTGCCAAATAGCCGAAAAAAACATACGGTTTCGTTTGTATGTATTGCTTAAACTAAGAACAATAACAGCACCGGCCAATATATTAAGCATAACAAACTCGAAGCTGTTGGGCGCCCAAAAACCAAAAAGTATAATAACCAAACAATGAATATAAAGTGCCAGTTTTGAATCAAAAAAAGTCTTTAATAACACCGGAATAATAGCCAAAGGAATCATGTATAACCCGCCCGGTCGGTGTTTAATAATCAAACTGGTTATTAGCCCAAAAACTATGATGATGGTATAAATAAAAGCCAGGTTTTTGTTCGAGCGCCAAACTTGTCTTTTCAATTTCGAGATAAACACATTAATAAGAACAATGAATGTTAAAACAATAATTGTCTGGCCCAATAATATAAAAATATAATTGGCCGAGAAACCCATACGCTGTTCGTATTCCTTTTTTACAGATTCTAAAACTTTGTGGTGACGCGGAGTAACAATATCACCGGTAAATATTATCCTTTCGCCCGAAAGTATCATGCCTTGCGTCAACGAAATATTAGACAAGGCCTGTTCTTTGACCTTTTCTGAAGTAACGGCATCATAAAAAAGATTGGGGATGATATATTTTTCAATTTTTAAACTTTTTAAAAAATTAAAAGGAGAATTTCCATCAGTAAAAGCAACCTGGTCAGAAAACTTAACCAACTCCTGAAAAATATGCTCATAAGCACTTTTAGGCGTAAACAAGGTATTAGCATCAACATCTTCTGCCTCATTGTCTCGTATAATAGCAATAGTTGATGATTGGTGCAAAATAGAAGCCCCCTCGTCCGGGATATTGACTATACCTTTAGAATAGACAGTATCTAAAAGTTCCTTCAATAACTCCTCCAACTGTTTTCTGACAACTGTGTCTCTGGCCCACCCTTCATTGATATATTGAAGCTTTTTGGTAAAAGCTTGCCAAAACTGTTCTCTCTTTTCCTGGCCTATTTTTGGGTTAAAAGTAAAATATGGAATAAAATGCTTAGAAATACTATCTTTTTCGTACGAAAGTTCTTCATCGGTCTTATATACAGGCACATCAAAAGGAGCTACAAGCACCTGGTGCATCCATGGTTTTCCTTTTTGATATTCATATTTAAACTTTCCTTTATGAGGGAACAAAATGACCAATAACAGGACCGAAACTGAAAAAATAACCCAAAAAACCCGAAAATCTTCCCAGTCTATATTAAATTTTATCCTTTTTAGCCTCAACATGAATGTTTTTTTATGTTTTTTTCAAAAAACTTATTTATTTTGAAAAATAGGTTTTAAAAAGTATTTTACCTAAATAAACCATCAAAGAAACAAAAAGTTTTTCACACTAAAAATAAACTAAAAGATGAATATTCCAACAAACGCTATTTGTACATTGCCCTACATCGCAGTAAGAAAAGACCCTTCAGAAACTTCAGAAATGATATCACAGCTACTATTTGGAGAAATATATACCGTATCTGACATTCAGCAAAAATGGGCCAAAGTGGTGAATCAAACCGACAACTACACCGGATGGTGCGATGCAAAGCTCATTAAAGCGCTAAGCAAAGAGCAGGTTATTGAGTTGCAAAACATGAAAAAAGTGGTGGTTGGGCAAAAATGGCTTGATATACATATCAGTTGTTTTGATACTTCTATTACAATCTCGGCAGGAAGTATTCTTTATCAAAAACAGCCAGGACAGTTTTCTATCAATGGAGAGAACTGCAATGTATCAACAAATGTAATTGAGAACTATGCAAATACAATAGACACAGTAATCTATACGGCAAAAAGCCTATTAAACACTCCATACTTATGGGGAGGACGCTCGGCATACGGCATCGATTGCTCTGGTTTGGTACAAACATGTTTCAGGGTTGCCGGAAAAACCTTGCCCCGCGATGCTTCACAACAAATTTACGAAGGGAATACGGTGAGTTCACTTCAAGATGCTCAAAAAGGCGATTTGGCTTTTTTCTGCAATGAAAAAGGAAGTGTTTGCCACGTAGGCATTCTTTTGTCCAACAATCAGATAATCCACGCTTCGGGCTTTGTAAAAATTGACAGCATTGACATTCAGGGAATTTTTGACAAAAACAAAGACCAATACACTCATCACCTGTGTGCTATTAAAAGAGTTACTTTATAGTTTGACATTGTTTTAGCAGAAAAACCTATTTTTGCTAAATATTAATGTTCAATCATGGTTCAGTCGCTAAACAATAAATTTGCCCCCAGGGGAAACATCTTTTTCAAATCAGGTAAAGGCGGGCATGTGTATGCCAAAATCGACAATCGGTTTGCTGCCTGTGAGGTGTCGTTGTACGGTGCGCAGGTGCTTTCTTTTGAGCCGCATGGCGAGCCTGATATTATTTGGCTAAGCAAAAAAAGCCATTACGATAAAGGAAAAGCCATCAGAGGTGGAATACCTGTTTGTTTCCCTTGGTTTGGCCCGCATGCCGAGGAAAAAACATATCCTCAGCATGGATTTGCCAGGCTTATTGACTGGCAAGTTGAAAACGTCAACAACAATCCTGACGGGACCACTTATATCGCCTTATACCTCTGTCAAAACGATTTTACAAAAACTTACTGGCCTTATGATTTTGAAGCAAGGGTGATTATTACTGTGGGTGAGCAACTGAAGGTTGAACTGAAGGTTACCAATACCGGAACTGAAGAATTTTCTTATACAGATGCCCTTCATACTTACTTTCATGTGAGCAACATAGAAGACATTTGCGTAGAAGGATTGATGAACGCTAAGTTTTATAATGGCCCCGGCGCTACACAGCTTGAGGCCCAGAATGTAGAACAACTTACTATTACTAAAGAAGAAAACCGCCGATATATTGGGCATTCTGGAGCATGCTCCTTCATCGACAATGGATACAACCGAAAGATTACCATTGAAAAAACCGGCAGCAACACAACCGTTTTGTGGAATCCCTGGGCGGATACGATTAAAACTATGGGCGACATGCCTTCTGATGGCTATAAAAACATGCTTTGCATTGAACCCGCCAATGCTTTTAATGATATTATCGCCCTTAAAGCCGGAGAGTCGCACACACTATCAACAATTATTGGTTATTCAAAATATTGAGATTGGATAAACAGTTTTTATAAAAACCATTTTAACATTATTTGTCAAAAAACATGAGACTGTGTAAAAAGTAAATCACGCAGCCTCTATCCAACTGCTACGACCATCACCAAAAATTTAAACAGATAATGTTGTTAGATAACTTTAATCAACAACTGTGTTTTTAATATTTGCCCAAGAAGTTTTCAAAACCATGTCCTTTAAGTTTACGGCAGTCACGAGTATGGCCAGTAACAAATTGTGAGCTGCGCCTGTATCTTACCCCCGTGACCAACCCTGATGCGGAGTAGAATGTCCCAAACTCGCACTTCCTTCACCATTGGCTATACACGATGTTGGCAGTATGAAACTCTTTATCAAGCATTTAACCTTTCAATTTCTTTTTTAATATCCTCGATAACTTCTTTATTTTTAATCTCCTTTCTTTCTCCAACTTTCTCTGAAAAAAGATAAAATACTTTACCTCCAAAGACTTCGGTAAATTTCAGATGTGTGTCACCTTGAATGTTGTATTCTTTAAATATTTCAGGTAACTGTATCCCACTATTTACAGGCTTTATTTGAAGTCCAATATATTTCTCTTTTACTTGTATAAAAAAATCAACATTGAATAATCTGTCCCATTCGTCAGGTGCTGGTTGAATTTTAATGTTTAATATTTTTTGTAACTGACCATAAATTGTTTGTATTTCTGTCATGTAACCATCAAAAGTTCGGTCAATTACAAGTTGCATCATGTAATCAATACAATCTTGTTCAGAAACTTCTGCAACTTCTGACTGGATTACTTCAGTAATTTTAACATACAGTTTCTTTCCTAATTCAACAATATGTTCTTTGGGTTTTACATTTTTGAAGTAATATTCACGCCATTCATCAAGTGTTTTCGGCGAACATTTTCTTATTGATTCTGATGTTGGTCCAACATTTCTTTTAAAATTAAGTTGGAAGCGATTCATCGCACTGTTTAAAATCCATTCTTTAGCCATTGTTTTGATGCAAGAGGTTTAAAAATTTGTCTTTGTATTTAAAGTCAATATCATTGTCCACTTGCACTAAACCATTTTTGATTAAATGAGCGTTAATGAAAGTTTTGTTTTCAAGGTAGAGATAGCAAAGCAAGTTATTTTCGCTGTCGTGTTTTACAATGTCGTATTTCAGAAAGACACGTTTCCCCTTTGTTTTTTCAATAAGAAAAGAAGTTGCTTTTCCATTAACTAATGGGTCTTCTTTAACGCCAAGAAGTTTAATGGTCAAATCGTTACTTAAACGAATTTTTTCAGGGCTAATAATTTCTTTTACAGTAAACATTTCCTCTCGCTTGGTTGAGCTTTCTTTGTCAATTCTGGAACCAAATTGAAGTTTCTTTATGTCAATTTTTTTGTCAAGCGTATGAGGGTCTTTGAAAATGTAAGGCAATTTTTGTATTTCTTTTTCAAAGTCAGTTGTAATGGGCTTTTGTTGAATAAATTCATAAGTCGTTCCGTTCAAATCTTTTTGATGAATTTCCAATTTTTCTTTAATGATTGGAATAAATTCAGGATTGATTTCATAGCCAACCGAATTTCTATCGGTATTTTTTGCTGCCAAAGAAGTTGTTCCGCTCCCTGCAAAAGGGTCAAGAATAGTTTCTCCAACAAACGAAAACATTTTGATTAGCCGTTTGGGTAATTCTTCAGGGAACATAGCTATATGTCCGTTCTGCCTTGCTCCTGCAAAATTCCAATGTCCGGCAAAAAACGTGTTCCATTCTTCAGCAGTCATTTTTGAGAGCTCTTTCTGTTCTTTAGTGGGTTTAGGGCTATCGCCTAATTTTTTGAAAATAAGGATGAATTCATAGTCCAATTTAAGAATACCGTTTCTTGGGTATGGATAAGAACCCATTTGGACCCCACCTCCAGTTGTATTGGAAGTTGTTACTTTTTGCCAAATGATAGCTCCCATGTAATCAAACCCAATATTTTCACAAAACTTTATGATTTCTTCACGAATAGGAATGACTTTATAACGACCATAATACACAGCTCGGGCAAATTGGTCACCAATATTAATACATAATCTGCAACCGTTGTGAAGAGTGCGATAACACTCTTTCCAAACCAAATTCAGGTTATTAATATAATTTTCATAACTGTCATGAAATCCAATTTGATTATCAGTCCCATAGTCTTTCAATTGCCAGTATGGAGGAGAAGTAATTGCCAAATGTACAGAATTATCAGGCAATTCTTTCATTTGTCGGCTATCTCCATTTATTATTTTATGATTTGTTTTCACTCTTTATTTTTTTGACAAAAGTACAAAATCTATCGTCAACTAAATAATTGGTTGACAAGTTGCTGTTTTTGTGCCATTACCCACAACATTGCAATAGCTATCTATTACAGATATTCTGTTTTACTAAAATTATAAAAACGGAAATATGGAGCAACTTGCGATAAGTTTTAATATTTAATGCTTATAAAAGTTATTTTTGCAGCGTTTTTAACAAATAAACTTAAAAAAGATGAAACAAAAAAACAAAATGAACAGGGCTGTTGCGCAATTCAGGCAATGGTCCAATAAGCGTTACGCTGTATTCAACAGCTTGCACCGCAGTATTAAAATTTGCACATTGGCACTGGCTTATTCGCTGGTATCAAAACCCGTTACGGTAAAAGCAGAAAGTGCAGACACTTTGCAGATTAAAAACCAGGAAATTGACGATGTGGTGGTAGTATCGTCGTTGCTCGAACTGAAAAACTTCCAGACAGGCCGCTCGGTAGAGATAGTACAGCCTACCCAAATCCAGTCTTCCCCTGCGACGTCGATAGACGACCTATTACGCTACATTCCGGGAGTTGAGTCTCAAACACGCGGCGCATTTGGCTCACAAACCGACTTTTCCATCAGGGGTTCAAACTTCAACCAGGTACTGGTACTCATCGACGGGCACCCCATCAGCGAGCCGCTCACAGCACACTACAACAGCAATCTTCCTATCACACCTTCAGAAATAGACCATATAGAGGTCATCAAAGGCCCTGCATCGGGCGAATATGGCGCTGATGCCATGGGAGGAGTTATCCACTTTATTTCCAAAACTTTTGCCAAAAACCAACAAGCCAAAAACCTTCAGGCCGAGATAAAGGCCTTGGGAGGCCAGCACGCCCTTCTGCAAACCAATGCCGGTGGTTATTTTCAGACCGACAGATGGCGCTTTGCAGCCGGAGGCTTTATCAACAAATCGGATGGAAATAAGCTTTCCTCTGGTTTGTACAACTTCTTCGACAACCGAACATACTCATTCTCTACACGATACAACCTGTCTGACAAATGGTCGCTGGCCTACCGCGGAGCTATTGACGACAGACATTTTAATGCCCAATACTATTACTGGGCCAACATGCAAGACAGTGCCGAAGAAACGTTGAGCAGGCAACGCCACCATGCACAGCTTTGCCGGGCGTCAGACGCTTATACTACAACCATTAGTGGCAGCTACCTGAATACAAATGACATTTACAAAACCAACAGCATATACCCTAAAAATGACCAAACAACAGAAGTGGCAGCACTAAAAATCAACCAGCAATGGACTGTCAACGATAAAATAAGACTGGCCGCCGGAACTGATGTCGATTTACGAAGGATTGAAAGCAACAACCGCGGAAACCATGGTACATACAAATATGCCATTTACCTGCTTGCTTCGATAAGGCCAACAGACAAGCTTAGCGTAAATACTTCTGTGCGCAACGAAAAGCACGAGAAATATGGCAATCACCTTTTGCCCCAATTGAGCCTGGCGTACAAGATTATCGACAACATAAATGGCAGGCTGGCAGCTGCCCGTGCAATCCGCATGCCAGACTTTACTGAATTGTACTATAACAAGCTCAGGCAGAACGTGCCTGTTAACAGCCGAATGGGCAACCCTGAACTAAAAGTTGAAAAGTCTTGGAATACTGAGGTTGGCGTTGACTTCTTTCTTGAACGCTTAGCCAATATTAGTATTACAGGTTTTTATCGCGAAACCAAGGGACTGATAGACTATGTAAACATACTTTCTTCTGAAGTCCCATTCTTAACAAATCTTTTGCCTAACACCACTTACAATGTAGCTTTAAACAATAGCACTACAAAAACATCTGGCCTTGAAACCAATATTTCAAGAAAGGTTTCGTTGAACAGCAAAAGCTATATCCAAGTATTGGCAGGTTACACATGGCTACATGTTGATGCTTCATTTGAAAAAAATGCGTTGCCGTATTACCTAGGCAACCATGCCAAACATAACCTCAACGGAACTGCAACAATCAGGCTAAGTAACCTGCAAATAGAGGTTAATGGCTTGTACAGAATCCGAGATGCCAAATATGAAGCCGCCATCAACCGCTATATGGCTGGAGGATATGCATTATTCAACACTTCTACCTCGTATGCTTTTTACAAAGAAAGAATTTCGGCCATCGTACAAATAAATAACATCCTCGACCGCAAATATTCTGACTTCCCGGGCGTTGATGCCCCCGGACGTTGGATAGCAGCAGGGTTAAGGATTAAATTAGAGAATTAAAGAATTAAAGAATTAAAGAATTAGAGAATTAGCTAATTTGAAAATTTGGAAATTTGAGAATTTGAGAATGAATCACCTTCGATTCTGCAAATCGTAAACACGATAATTTATTGTGGGAGCATACTATCATTCCATTAAAAAATAAATATGATGAAATAAAAATCCCTGTTATTGCTGTGCTTTAGCAGGGATTTTTTATAAAGTCGGTTTTAACAACTATTGCAACTTTATCTTTTGACTAATGAAACGAGCATGCTTAGAAGTAACCACAGACAAAGATGACTCCCGATTAGTCGGAACGGGTTTTTCTTTGAAGGGCCCTTCGAGGTTTATCCAATCTTTAAAATTCAATTTTGTTCGGAAGATAAAACACAAGTATTATTGGTAGTAATATTTTTATTTTCTTTAACAACAACACCAGAGATATAATCATCCTTAATAGTACCAGTAAACATCTGGCTTCTCCATTAGCCAAATTAGGCAACACAAAACGATCAAAAAATAGTCCAAATAACAGCTTTGGTTTTGGTTATTATTTTTGGTATTTTTGTCCTCCCTATTAACCTTTTAAAGTAAATGAAATTAAACAACCTGCTCCAAAGCCGCACGTCCAAAATAATACTGCTCATAGCTTTAGCTTTTATCATTTTTCTTGCCATACAAACAGGAATCTTTCTTAAACGCATATACAGTGTTAACATTGAAAAAAACGAACCGGGCTACTTGTATATCCATACCGGGGCAACATTCACCGATGTTTTTAATGAATTGGAACGCAACAATTTTTTGAAAGACCGCAATTCGTTTATCTGGCTTGCTGGTAAAATGAACTACGTAAATCGCATAAAGCCTGGAAGGTATAAAATCACTCCGGGCATGAGCAACAAAGACCTTATAGTCAAGCTTCGCAACGGAGAACAAGAACCTGTAGATATTCCCATCCACGATGTACGTACAATACCTCAACTGGCAGGTCTGCTCGACAGATATTTAGAGATTGACTCAATCCATATAGTTGAAAAATTAAGCAACGAGGCTTATTTAGACAGTATTGGGTTCAATAAGAACAACGTTTTGGCGATGTTCATCCCTAACACTTATGAATTATACTGGAATGTAAGCCTTGACAAATTTGTTCAACGCATGTTAAAAGAATACAACAGGTTTTGGACAACTGCACGTAAAGAAAAAGCAAAAGAGATAGGTCTTTCACAAGATGAAGTATTTACGTTGGCTTCAATAGTTGAAGAAGAAACCAATGGTATATCTGAATATCCAATTATTGCCGGGGTGTACATAAACCGTTTGAAACGTAATATGCCTCTTCAGGCCGACCCGACGGTAAAATTTGCCATCGGCAATTTTGCAGCAAAAAGAGTATTAAAGAAAGACACTGGATTTGATTCGCCTTATAACACCTATCGATATAAAGGCCTACCTCCCGGGCCTATTTGTATGCCTTCTATCAAGGCTATTGATGGCGTGCTCAATTATCAGAAACACAAGTACCTTTATTTCTGTGCCAAAGAAGATTTCTCAGGCTTTCATGTTTTTGCCAGCACGCTTGTACAGCACAACCGAAATGCCGAAGCCTTCCAAAAAGCAATGAACAAAAGAGGAATATACCGATAAATCAAACACAACGACACAAAGACACAAAGAAAGTTTTTGAATTCAAGAACGTTGTGTCGTTGTGTTTAATCTAGTATTTTGCCACAATAGGCATTCTGCGGCCAAAACCAAAAGACTTGGATGAAATACGCAAAATTGGCGGAGTCTGAAAACGCTTATACTCGTTAAAGTTAACCATTTTTATGGTCTTTTCTACCACAGCTTTATCATAACCCATATCAATAATCTCTTTCTTGCACTTTCGGTTTTCGATATACTGAAATAATATAGCATCCAGCAATACATAGTCAGGCAATGAATCTGAATCCTTTTGGTCGGGACGAAGTTCAGCTGAAGGAGCTTTATCTATAATATTTTGAGGAATAACATCTTTATCTTTATTCATAAAATGAGCAAGTTTGTACACATCGCTCTTATAAACATCGCCAATAACAGACAGTCCGCCATTCATATCGCCATACAAAGTACCATAACCAACAGCTATTTCGCTTTTGTTTGACGTATTGAGCAATATATGCCCAAACTTATTAGAGATGGCCATTAGCAAAACGCCACGAGTACGGGCTTGTATATTTTCTTCGGTGATATCTTCAGGCAAATTGGCAAAAATAGGACTGAGACTTGTCTTAAAGCTATCCACTACAGATTGTATATTGATAATATCTTTTTGAACACCCAAATTTTCGGCCAACTTCAAAGCATCGCCCACCGAATGACCAGATGAATACTTAGATGGCATAAGTAATACCCTTACATTCTCAGCCCCTAAAGCTTTAACAGCAAGCACCAAAACTACTGCCGAATCAATTCCTCCAGAAAGGCCTAATGTAGCTTTTTTCAAACCACTCTTTTGAAAATAATCGCGAATACCAAGAACAAGAGCATCGTGCATCTTTTCAACTTCAGGTTTTTCAATACTTCTCTTATCTTCAAGTGTGATATTCTTAGAATCAATAATCCTGAAATCTTCCTCAAACAAGTTAAGCGCACCAGCTACATGGCCTTTCGAGTCTATCACCATTGAGCCTCCATCAAAAATAAGGTCTGTATGTGCCCCTATTTGGTTTACATAAAGTAGTGGCAACCTGTAGTTCTTAGCATGATTGCAAAATATCTCTTGTTTTAACCTGATTTTTGAATATGAAAACGGCGAAGCGGCAATATTGACAACCAATGAAGGCCTTTGAGCTGCCATTTCGGCCATTGGTGAAACATTATACATACGGGCACGTTTGTAAGGTATGCTTTCATCGGGAATTTCATCCCATAAATCTTCGCAAATAGTAATAGCAATGCGTTCGTCCCTAAACTCAATTACCTTAAACTCTGAGCCTGGCTCGAAATAACGATATTCGTCAAAAATATCATAAGTAGGAAGTAAAGCCTTATGATACTGAGCAATAATCTTTTTATCATGCAAAAAGAATGCCGTATTGAACAGCCCTTTACCCTGAGGGTTAGTATTGACAGACGGTGCACCAACAATAGCAGCAATTTTACCACAATGCAAGGCTATTTCCTTAACACATTCCAAAGATTTCTTGACAAAATACTCATCTTCGAGCAAGTCGTGCGGAGGATAGCCACAAACAGAAAGCTCTGAAAAGACAATCAAATCAACATTTTGTTTCTCGGCCTTTTCAATAGCCTCAACTATCTTTTTGCAATTGTATTCAAAATTTCCAATGATATAATTCTGTTGTGCCAGTGCTATTAACATATACAGTTTTTTTAAAACATGAAACCAAGACGTATAGCAATACTTCTGGTAGTTACTTTATCTTTTGAATTATCAGTAATATCTACAAAGCCGCTTGTATAAGTAAGTCCGGCAACAATAGCATTTCCGCCACGCAACGAGTACATTACCCCGGCTCCAATATGATACCCCAAGTTAAAAAAATGGATTTCATCTGTAATATTACTATTATCTAAAAGTCCTTTTGCATCTCCAGAGGTAGCATGAGCATTAATATTCATAAATGATGTCAAACCAAGATGTGCATAAATAGTGGTATATCCGATTTCGTGAGATTTAAACTTCAGGCCAAAAGGCACAACCAAGTATTGAAGATTGTACTTAACGTTAGTATTAGCGGGTAAATTAACTGCTGAGGTATCATCCTTAGTTGAAAACGAGTAAGCATAAGTATTTGATGCACTACCATTTAACGAAGCAATAGAAATACCCGTCGAAAAAGCATAATTTTCAGCAAAATATTTATCCATATTCAGGCCTACATCGTACCCAAACGTAGCCCCACCTGTTTTAGTAGATTTGACATCACTTGCATACCAGTTAATACAAGGGTTAGCAAAAACAGTAAATTTATACTTCGATTCCTGCGCTTGAAAAACCTGGACCACGCCAAGTAGTATAAAAAATATTACAGCTCCTTTTGCCATATTTTCAGGTTTTTAAGTTAATACACTTTTAATGCTGTAAAAGTAAATAAATACAAGTTCAGCAAACCCGTTATTCATTGAAAGTTATCAACCTTTTATGAAACGAGCATGTTTTAAAATAGCGTTTCAACAAAGTTTAAAATTATGCAATAACAGTGCCATTCTTAATGAAAATATGTTGTATCAATAAGAATATTAGGCAACTGAATACGCAAATCTTCGGCATGTTCTTTCAGTCGGGCAGCAGCATCAGGTGGTAAGTGCAAACTATCGGAATGGAGCTGGTAATATTGAATAGGTATTACATAATACTGATATCGGGAGGATAACGTTCCTTTGTAAACCCAGTATGGAATGTACATAGGCTTTACATCAACTTTACCACTGGTTATCTCAATATTTAGTGTTACTACAGCCCCTCCGTCTTTGTACCTGTCACGCTGATTGGATATAAAGTTGCCCGTTGAATAAAATACAGGCATTTTATTGACCGAATCCACAGTTACCCATTCAAAAGTTTGTACAACATGGGGATGCGAACCAACAACAGCATCAAAGCCCATTTGGGCAAGCATCCTGGCATACTTCTTTTGATAATCCGAAGGAGTAAGCTCATATTCATTGCCCCAATGCACAAAAGCTATTTTAACTTCAGCTCTCTTTTCTTCAGCAACCTTAACATCAGCCTTTATTTGATCCCTGTCAAGATAATTCACCACAGAAGGCGGGTCTGGCACAAATCCATTTGTCCCATAGGTATAATTGAAAAGAGCTATCTTAATTCCATTTTTCTCAACAATCAAAGGGCATTTGCTGGCTCTATCTTCTGCATTGTAGTATGTACCCATCCTTAAAAGCTGTACTGAATCAATCATCTTTAAAGTTCTGTACATTCCGGACTTACCTTTGTCATAACAATGATTATTGGCTGTAGCCAATACATCTATACCAAAATCTCTAAGCTCAAAAACCAAATCATCAGGTGAAGAAAATGTAGGATAACCAGTATAAGGTTTTCCGCCAAATACCACCTCAAGGTTCCCAATTGACAAGTCACACTTTAAAACTGGTTCTTTAATAAACTGAAAACACGGAGCATAATCATAAGTATCATTTGAAGAGTCATATGCAGCCTTAACTTGAGGCATATGCCCCATAATATCGCCAAGAAAAAGTAGCTTAACATGACGCAGTAATGAATCTTGCCCAATCAAACCATAAGGTTGACAACAAAGACAGAAAAATAAAGCAGCTAAGAAATAACGTTTTAACATAAATGCAAAATCTCAAAATAATAGACAAAGAAATAATTTCTTTAGAACATATTGATAGAGAAGCATTAATATTTTCAAAAAAAACATCTCAACACTTTTGACAAAACATTTAAAGAAAAACATGTTTTTTTCTTAACTTTAATAAAGAAATTAACCTGATATGATCCAGACTACCCCTAATAAAGACTTAGAACAATTGCTCAAACCAAACCTGTTTGAGTCGGTAAACATACTGATAGCAGAAGATGACGAAACCAACTATTTTCTAATTAAGGAATATCTTGAGTTTTCTAATGCCAACCTTATCTGGGCACAGGATGGGAAAGAAGCTATTGATATTTTAAACCAAAACAACAATATCCATTTAGTACTCATGGACATTCAGATGCCAGTCATGAATGGATATGATGCATTCAACCTGATAAAAAAATCCCATCCAAAGATACCGGTCATTGCACTATCTGCTTATGCTGTTAGTGGCGATAGGGAAAAAGGGCTTCGCCTTGGCTTCTCTGAATACCTCTCCAAACCAGTGTCGCGCAAAAAACTTGTAGAAATTATCCTTCAAAAAATTGAAGGCAGTTGCTAACGTTTCTTTTTAAGCAAAGCAAGCGTTTCTACATGATGCGTATTCGGAAACATGTCGTAAGGCCATAATTCCTTAACATCATAAAATTCGCCAAGAAACTTCAAATCCCAAGCCAGTGAAACAGGGTTACAACTTAAGTATATCACTGTTTCTGGCTCAGCATACACTATTGCTTTCTTTATCTCCATCAAAGTACCAGAGCGCGGCGGGTCTAAAATTACAACATCAGCTTTTCCATGTTTATCAACAAAATCACGGGTAAAAGTGTCGAGAATATCACCTACCATAAACTTAAGCCTATTAAAACCATTGGCTTCTGCACTATATTTAGCATCTTCAATAGCATATTTATTGCCTTCGATACCCAGCACAGAGCATCCATGCTTTGACAAAAAAGAAGGTATTGTCCCCACTCCGGTATAAAGGTCATAAACAAACTTCCCAAGAGAAACCTCAGCTATTTGAGCAATTTTATTGAAAATATTGACTGCTTGCAACGGATTTGGCTGAAAAAACGACTGCGGGCTTATTCTAAACCTAATCTCATCAAGGGTTTCAAATATGTATTTTTCTCCGGCCACATAAATATACTGATAATCCTCATATCTGGCATCATTACCCCTAATAACGCAACAATAAACAGAAACAACAAACGAAAACCTCTCCATTATCTGATTTAGCAAAGTATTAATCATTTCTGTATTGTTTTCTGAAACCTGAAGAATCAGCATCCATTTATCATCCAAATTTTTACGCAATGTTACCCCCCGCAAAAGTCCTTGCTTAGACTGATAATCATAAACAGAACAATTTATTTCACTGGCTTTATCAACTATAAACTTGCACACCTCAATCGATTTGGAGTCCATCAACAAGCATTCTTCTACTTTAAATACCTGTTGTGGATTTCCCGAAGGATGAAAACCAAACATAATGTTATTATCGCCATTAACACCTATTTCATTGGCAAAAGCAAAGTCTAATTTATTCCTGTAAGCAAAAATATTAGGCGAAGCAATTGTTTTATGAAGATTACCAGCCTTTATCTCATATTTATCAAGGGCATTGATAAGTATCTGACGCTTTAAAACAAGTTGATGCAGATATTGAATATGGCTCCAATTGCAGCCTCCACACTGAACAAAATGTTTACATGCAGGTTTTTGTCTATAACACGAAGCATTTAATATTTTCGAGATTGAACCTTCTAAGAATGCCTTTTTCTGACGTTTAGCAATATTCAGGTTTACAAATTCACCAGGTATGCCGCCTTCTAAAAAGACATTTCTGTTTTTCCATTTCCCTATTGACTTGCCCGACGAATGAAGCCCAACAAGCTCAACATTCTCAACATCATGAAATTTTTGCATAATTTGTAAAATAGCCCTGCAAAAATGCTATTTTAGCAGCAAAATAAAAAATTTCAGG
>ENA-UOWE01000553-UOWE01000553.1-activated-sludge-metagenome-genome-assembly--contig:-NODE-553-length-53340-cov-7.444440_pt1 | contig 53340 bp, 42 predicted proteins | sample MGYA00249841_ERZ761562 | MGnify/ENA primary metagenome ERZ761562 (study PRJEB28883, sample SAMN05720200) | activated sludge metagenome | isolation source: Anaerobic digester | place: Japan...
AAAATGCTTCGCCTAAAGGCGAGGGATTTCACCCATCCCAGAATTATAAATTAAACATTTTCTAATGCTTAATTTGGGCTTAACCAATCTAATTTGTAGTTCAACTAATAAACTGTTGTCGTTTTCTTCTCATGATCATAAAATAACCTCCAATGCTGAAATCATTGGAGGTAAAACGAATGGTAAAAACTTATGAAGACTAAGAAATGTTTATTAAATCTTAAAATATGCCACTATCTCTTTCAGTTCTGTGGCCAGGGTTTCTAACTTATTAGTATGACTGGCTATAAACTCGGCCGAAGAGGCATTTTCTTGTATTTTCTTGTTCAAAACCAGTACTGCGTTAGTGATTTGGTTGATGTTGGTGGTTTGTTCGGCACTGCTATAGGTTATTTCTTCTATCAGTTGAGCCGTTTTTTCAATCTCAGGCATAATTTCCTGCAGCTTATTGCTTGCGTTGGTTGTTTGATTTAGTCCGGCTTTGGTGAGGTCGTTAATTTCGTTGGCAGTTATTTTACTTCTCTCGGCAAGTTTGCGTACTTCGTTAGCCACTACCGAAAAGCCTTTTCCGTGTTCTTGCGCCCTTGCAGCTTCTACGGCAGCATTGAGCGATAATATGTTAGTTTGAAAGGCCAAATCACTTATCATCGATGTATAGTTGTCTATCTTAGATATTGATTCGGCTGATATTTTCGAAAGGGTATTAACTGCTTTCACTTCACTGGTGGCATGCAAGGCGATGTCTTTCACTTTTTCAAGGTGTAGCATGTTGCTTTCTACATTTGTTGATATTTCTTCAATACTGGCCGAAATTTCTTCTGCTGATGCGGCTTGGTTTTGTGCGTTGTCAGACATGGTACACACCTTGTCGTTAAGGGTAGCGCTTGCCTGGGTGAGTTGTTCTGAACCATCGCGAATAAGGCCAATCACATGTATTAGCGTTTGCTGCATGTTTTGAAGGGCAATTGATAATTCGCCAATTTCATCATGGCTTTTAATTTTTATACTTGTATTGAGCTCTCCATTTTCAATATGTTTGGCAAATGTAACTGCTTCTTTCAATGGATTGACAACTGATTTGACTATCCAAAACGATACAAATACTGATATTATTATTACTATCAATCCCGAAATAATGGTATAAACCTGAAATGCTGAGTAAACATCGTTAGTCTCTTTCTGCATTGCCTTCAACTTGGCGTTTATTATTGTTTGCACCATGGCAATATCATCAAGAGCTTTTCTACTTTGCACTGAAAGCAGACCATTTTGGTCAACCAAAGGAGATACAGACATCATAGCAATAGGGTCTTCGTAGTCTGCCATTTTAGAAAGCCTTGTCATTATCATGTTTTGAGTCCTGAACAGCGTATCTTTTATTTCTTGCGATATTTTTTCATAGTTTTCTTTTACATAATTTGCTTTTGGGCTGTCCCATTTATATAAAAGCGCTTTGATTGTGCTGTCTGTACTGAAAAATGTCTGCTGGTGAATCTTTCGGAGTTTCCCTTTGTTGGGCGTATTGTCAAATTTTTCAATATAAACCCAGCTTTTTGTCAATATTTCTGAGCCTTCTACAAGGCTGTAAAGCTCATTGAGGGCAGCTGAAATTGGCTCAAGCACTCTTGTAGTTTCGCGTTTCAATATCTCATTGCGATACGAAATGAAAACGGTAAAAGTAAGGTTGATAAGTATTAAAAGCAGGATTATGCTAAACCCGAGCTTTATTTTTTTTGATACGGTCAAATTCATTAATGATGATGGTTTTGTTTGAAAAATGGCCAATTACTTTTTTATACATCGAACCGAAAAGGCATAGTTTTTATTAAAAAAACTTTTGGTCAACATGTTACTTTTATTGGTAAAAAAGTAATACCACGCGTGTTCTGTATCAGATGAGGTTGCTGACCAAAAACCGCCGAAGGTCCCAACAAACATGTATGACGAACCATTGGCATAACCGCCATATAAAGCATTAAATCCGGAGGCCCCATCAGCCTTTAGCTTTCCGGCAGCTACATCTTCGCCTCCCAACTGTGATATAAGTTCGTCCCAATCGCTTTCGGTAGGTAAACGCCAACCTGCCGGGCATGCTTTCATTGCTGCCTGATAAGTGTATAACCTGCCATACATAGCTGTGCTTTGGGCATTTGCATAAGGAAAACTTCCGGCTATTTCTAAATCCAGATTCTTGGCCATCCATACCTGGTTGCCAATTTTAACCGATTTAACTTGAGCGCTTGTCCCTATTAGAAAATTAACAGCACATAAAACAGCAATGGAAATACGTAATAAGTTCATCATGGTATAATTTTTTATTAGAAATGAGTTTGTTTTTTTTCTGAAGCTTTAAAAATAAATTTTGCTTTTTTCGTATTTGTATTTTAAACCCCATATAGTCATACAAGAATCTATAAGCCAACTATAATAGTTTTGATATAGTTTAAAATATATTGTTATATTATAATTTCTTAATCTTTTAGGGATAAAACAAGTTTGTTTTATCTGTAAATAATTTTTATAATGTTGGATGACCCCCGAAGGACAACTCGTCCCGACTATTCGGGATTCATCCTTGTTTAGCTCCATTAAGCTTGCAAGCTTGGTGGTGTTTAACCATTCATGGTTGTTTCTTTTTTTTGGTTCAAAAATACTTTGTGCCAAAATTTTGTCCGTTAAATTTGTTTTATCTCTTTTTTATGTAATTGTTAAAACTTTTTATTTAATTGTATTTACAGCCATGTATCAAATCAGAATATGACCTGTTTATCTCAAATTTATATTAGGGTAACTTTATAAAGCAAATCATTGAAATATAGAATTTTAATTGATTTTGTGTTGCTTAATGTTTAAAATGGGTTAAGTGTATAAAATGTCTAATACAAAAAAGCTACAAGAGTTTTTATTAAGTAACTTTGCACTGCAAAAATGAAAATATGGCTTTAATCAAATCGGTAAGAGGGTTTACCCCAAAAATTGGGAATAATGTTTATTTGGCTGATAATGCTACTATAATTGGAGAAGTTGAAATTGGGGACGATTGTAGTATTTGGTTCAACACTGTCATCAGAGGAGACGTAAATGGTATTAAAATTGGCAATAAGGTAAATATTCAGGATGGAAGTGTATTACATTGCCTTTATGAAAAATCAACCATAGAAATAGGCAATAATGTATCTATTGGCCACAATGTAGTAATTCATGGGGCAAAGTTGTGCAACAATGTTTTAATTGGTATGGGAGCTATTGTTATGGACCATGCCGTTGTTGGCGAGAACTCAATTATTGCAGCCGGCTCAGTGGTATTGGATAGTACAATTATTGAACCAGATAGTATTTATGCCGGAGTTCCTGCAAAGTTTGTCAAAAAGGTTGACCCAAAGCAATCTGCCGAGATGATACAACGTATAGCCAATAATTACCTGATGTACGCCAGCTGGTACAAAGAAGGTAAAGAATGAAACTTTTATATTACCATAAAATGTTGTTCAAACATGTCAAAATTTAGTTTCATCCGTAAATAGTTTTTTTAATAAAGTCGGACGAACCCCAAAAAGCTCTTCGTAAGAAAGCTCGTCCCGACTATTCGGGACTCATCCTTGTTTATGTTTTAACGAACCATGCTCGTTTCATGTTAATTTTGTCGTTTTATGCGCCTCAATTTCCCGACTTCTTTTATACCCCTTTACCTTCTTGTTTTTTAAAACTCAATAATCACGCCAACAGTAGGAAGTATTGTGCCTCCACCATCATTTTCAAGAGTTTTTAAAGTATATCTGTCGGGATTTGGTATGATAGGCACACTTCGGTCAACCAAATAAGTTGGAGGCGAATCTGACTTAAAGTTGTAAACATTCTGAATATCCATATATGCTGTTAACGACCAACGGTTGAAGAAAAACTCTTTGTCCACACGGATGTCCATCTGATGAAATGCTTTCAACCTCAATGAATTAAACCTGCTATAATCGAGGTAGGCCTGATTGTTAACATCCCATGCTTCTACAAGTGACGAACGTTGTATATCTACCGGAGTATAAGGGGCTCCACCAACAAGCCTGAATTTGGAACCTACAGTCCAGTTGTTTCGGAATTCGTAAGCCACCAAAATATTCAGCAGGTGCTTATTGTCCCATGCCGAAGGGCTGTATCCTCCGTAGGCTGTTTTAAATTCGCTACGCACCAAAGTATATGACAACATAACATTAGCTCCCATCAAGTCGCGGTTTTGATATAACAATTCTGCCCCGTATGCCCTGCCTACCCCCGTCGAAGTAACGGGTTCATCGCCATACGTGCCATAATCAACCGTTTTTCCGGCAAGGGCAATACCATCACGGATAGAAAAAGGATAGTTGCTATAATTTTTGTAAAAACCTTCAATAGAGAATTTTGAATTGCTGGTTGGCAATATATCAAAGCCTGCAACAATGTGGTCGGCCTGCATGTATTTGAGGTTGTTGAATTTATTGATAAGTACACCCAAAGTGTCTCTGTATCCAAGTGTTGTGTATGAAGGCAATTGATAATATCTTCCTACGCTTGAATTTAGTGTTAATGACTGTGTCAAAGCATAAGACACACTAAGCCTTGGCGAAAACTGGTTTACAAAGTTCTTCATTTGACTGGTATAATTATTGGCATCAGACCTCAAGCCAAAAGAAATAGTAAGTTTTTTGTCAAGCAGCTCTTTGCTGGCCTGCCCGAAAAAGTTCCATTTGAATAAGTCGAAATCTGATTTGTACAAATCTTCACCTCCAAAAAGTTTTCGGTATGTGCTGTTATAGTATCGGGCATATTCAAAACCGGCCCCTGCAATGACTTTCAAACCCAAAAGGTTGGCTCTGTTGTATTCATAGCGAAATTTGTTCTCAGTCTCAAACGAATTATAGTCCAAAAGCTTATTTTCAGGCAATTCGATGTTATTTGCATATTTTATCTGGTTATTGTTGAGCATACTACGGCTAACCACCCAGGTATCATAACTGTGCTCGTGAAAATGCTTATAAGTAGCACCAATAGTGTAATTCCATTGCGAATAAGCAGGTAAATAGCTCAAAATATACTTTTGTTTCTCAGTTTTGTTGGCCTCAAGATTAAGGTCGCTAACATCATAAGCGCCAATACTCATAAATGTCAGCTCGTTTTTGTTGTCAAGACGGGTTTTTACCTTTATTTGATAATCATTGTAAATAGGTAAAAAAGGGAGCTCAAGTACGCTGAATAGAAACTGTAAATAGCTTCTGCGTGCTGAGAGTATGAAATTTGTATTTTCACCGATAGGGCCATCAAGGGTAAGTGCAAAGTCAGAAGCCCCAATGCCGCTTTTTACCTTCACCTTTTCCGAATTGCCCTCTATTTGCTTGATGTCTAATATAGAACTTAGTGCATTGCCTTTATCTGCAGGAAAAGCGCCGGAATAAAAGCTTACTTCCCTGATAAGGTCAGCATTGATGATGCCCACAGCCCCACCTGACGAACCTTGGGTAGCAAAGTGGTTAAGATTGGGTATCTCGATGCCATCAAGATAAAAGCGGTTTTCACTGGCACCACCTCCACGCACTACTACGTCATTACGGTAATTGGGAGTAGAAGCAACCCCGGGGAAAGACTGTATAACCCTTGAAATATCGCGATTGCCGCCCGGGCTTTTTTCAATCTCTTTCAGTCCAATGTTACGAAGCGACACAGGACTCTCTTTGTCGCGTCTAAACGGAGAAGCTTTGACTACAACCTCTTCAATTTGTTGGGTAGCCTCAACCATCTTCACTTCCACAAAAGTTTTGCCAGCGTTAGTAACACGCAACTGTTCTGAAATATAAGGTTCAAAACCAAGGGCAGTCACCCTGATTTCTATAAATCCCGGAGGAACATTGTTAAAAGTAAAGTTTCCCTTGTCGTCTGTGATTGAGCCAAAGTTGGTGCCATAGATAGCCACAGAAGCAAACTCTATGGGCATGTTATTCGAAGCATCATAAACAGTTCCCTGAACCACCCCATTTGATTTTTGGGCTATCAGGATGTTTGACCCAAACAATAAAACTGAAATGTATAATATATTTTTCATAGCATCTGTTTTTGTAGATAAACAGATGCAAAAGTATTTTGTTTAAAAAATAAACAAAATAATTGAACGAAAAATCTGCCGTCGAAATACTGAGGTTTTTAAGCAAAAACCTAACCTATTAATGTTACAGCTAAACAGTACGCAACTCAAAGTTTTTGCCAAGATAAACCCGACGTACCTGCTCGTCATTGGCCAAATCTTCGGCAGTCCCCGATTTTAGTATCTCGCCTTCGTACAATAAATAAGCCCTGTCAGTAATACTAAGGGTTTCGTGCACGTTGTGGTCGGTAATGATTACCCCAATGTTTTTTTGCTTCAATTTTTTTACAATCTCCTGAATATCTTCAACTGCAATAGGGTCAACACCCGCAAAAGGCTCATCAAGGAGGATAAAGCTAGGGTTTATAGCCAAAGCCCTTGCTATTTCAGTTCTGCGGCGTTCGCCTCCAGAAAGCTGGATACCAAGGCTTTTACGTATTTTGTGCAGGCTAAATTCAGTCAAAAGACTTTCAACTCTTTCATTTTGTTCATCTTTTGAGAGCTTGGTCATTTCGAGTACAGCCCTGAGGTTGTCTTCCACGCTTAGTTGCCTGAATACAGAAGCTTCCTGCGCCAGATAGCCAATACCCTTTTGGGCACGTCTGTACATAGGTTCATGGGTAATCTCCTCATCATCAAGAAAAATTTTTCCTTCATTGGGCGTGATAAGGCCAACAATCATATAAAAAGAAGTTGTCTTTCCGGCACCATTAGGGCCCAAAAGGCCTACAATCTCACCTTTTTCAACCTGAAAGGATGCGCTTTTAACAACAGTACGGCTTTTATATCGTTTAACCAGGTTTTCAGTACGTAAAATCATCAGAAAAATTTTTGTAAAGATAAAATTTGATTTTGAACAAAAATAAAATTGTTACGCTAACAACCAACTACTACCTCTATAATAACTACCAACTGTTAACTAACTGCCTGCCCTTTCCCGCTTACGCACCACCCATGCAGAAATAGAAATACTGCCCATATACAAAGCAAAAAGAGGAAATGCAACCAAAACCTGGCTCACCCAATCCGGAGGAGTAATGATGGCCGCAATAATAAGAATTACTACTATGGCATGTCGCCAGAATTTTTTCATCAAAGCCGGGGTAACTAAACCAATTGACGAAAGAAAATACACAACAACAGGCAATTCGAATACCAATCCGCAAGCCAATACCACAGAAGTTACATTGGAAATATACGAAACAAAATTGATATGGTTTTCTACCAGGTCAGAAACCGAATAAGTAGTAAGAAAGTCAATAGAAAAAGGTAAAAGGATAAAATAGCCAAACATAATGCCTGTCATAAAAAGCAATGAACTAACCACCACAGCTCCACGGGCAGCTTTTCTTTCCTTTTCGCGCAATGCAGGAGCTACAAAGCTCCAAAACTGATAAAATACATACGGAAAAGCCAGAATAAAACCACCAACAATGGCAACCCAAATGTGCATATTGAATTGCCCGCCCATGGTAATGTTTTGCAAAGGGGCTGGATGGCTGTTGATACAAAGTGATGTTGTCCCTAAATAACCGCCAACTCTGCAAAGCAACCTGTTTGAAATAAAACCAGGACTTCGGGGCCCCAACAATATTACGTCAAAAACAATGTTTTTAAAGAAAAAAACCAAGGCAGCTCCTATAACAATACCAATCAATGCTTTGATAATAACCCATCTCAGTTCCTCAAGGTGCTGCAAAAAAGTCATTTCCCCATCAGGTTTCATTACACAATCAACTTTGGGTTTAAAAATTTTTTTCGTAAAGGTATGATTTTTGTATATACATTTTTTACAATTAACATTTTGTCACATTTATGCAAAAGTTGATGATAATGTTAATATTTTCAATACCTTGACCAATAACCTTGCCAGTTGTTTACAAATGAGCGTTTTCACCCATTTTGATGATATTCGTCATTTAATTTTTATAAGATTGGATAGTTTGAAGTAAATTAGCATAAATTTCAAAAAGTGATAAAAACGCTTAACCGTGCAATGTTTTCAATCACTTACACTACAAAAAGGTTATTAACACTATACTTTGTCAGATAAAAAGTCATTGTTGATGATAAAAGAAGACTTATCACTCCAGGATTATTTAAAAAAATACTTTGGGTTTACCAGTTTCAAAGGGAACCAGGAAGCTATCATCCGCAACTTGCTTGACGGGAATGATTCATTTGTGCTAATGCCCACTGGTGGGGGAAAATCGTTATGCTACCAGTTGCCAGCCCTAATCATGGAAGGTACGGCCATTGTCATCTCTCCGCTCATTGCGCTGATGAAAAACCAGGTAGATGCCATGCGTACATTTAGTGAAGAAGATGGCGTAGCTCACTTTCTCAATTCATCACTCAACAAAACACAGATAAATAAAGTTAAAGAAGATGTTCTGTCGCAAAGGACCAAGCTTCTCTATGTTGCACCCGAATCACTGACAAAAGAAGAAAACGTTGCTTTCCTCAAGCAAATAAAAGTATCATTTTACGCTGTTGACGAAGCTCACTGTATTTCAGAATGGGGACACGACTTTAGGCCAGAATACAGGCGCATCAGGCCAATTATAAACCAGATAGGCCATGCCCCAATTATAGCTTTAACCGCAACAGCAACCCCAAAAGTACAAAACGACATACAGAAAAACTTAGAAATGCTTGATGCTAAGGTTTTCAAGTCTTCATTTAACCGGGCCAACCTCTATTATGAAGTCAGGCCAAAAATTGACCCTGCAAAACAAATTATAAAATTCATCAAAAGTAAAGGTTCAAAGTCTGGTATTATTTACTGCTTGAGCCGTAAAAAAGTAGAAGAGCTTACTGAACTTTTAAAAGTAAATGGAATTCGTGCACTTCCTTACCATGCCGGAATGGATGCGGCTACCCGTGCTACCAACCAGGACAAATTTCTGATGGAAGAAGCTGAAGTCATTGTTGCTACCATTGCATTCGGTATGGGGATTGATAAGCCCGATGTGAGGTATGTTATTCACTACGATATTCCTAAAAGCCTTGAAGGATATTATCAAGAAACAGGCCGGGCTGGCCGGGACGGAGGTGAAGGCCATTGTTTGACGTTTTACAAATACCAGGATATCCAAAAGCTTGAGAAATTCATGCAAGGCAAGCCTATTGCTGAACAAGAAATAGGCAACCAGCTATTGCAGGAAACCGTATCGTATGCCGAATCATCGGTTTGTCGAAGAAAGTTTTTGCTTTATTATTTTGGTGAGGTTTACGAAAAGGACAACTGTGAAAACTGTGATAACTGCCTGCACCCAAAAACACAGTTTGAAGGACAGGAATATATTGAGCAGGTTTTGGAATGTATTCTTGCCGTAAAAGAGAAGTTTAAAGGTGAACATATTGCCAATATCCTGTCAGGCAATCTGACTACAGCCATAAAATCTTATAAGCATAATAAGCTTGAGCTATTTGGTGTTGGGGCAGATAGAGACATAAAATTCTGGAATGGGATTATCAGGCAGATGCTGGTAAACCAATTTATTGCCAAAGAAATAGAAAACTACGGGCTTCTAAAAGTGACCGAAAAAGGACTGCAATATCTTGAAAAGCCTTATTCTATAATGTTTACCGAGGATCACGACTATGAAGTAGAAAACGAAGAAGACCAGGTGGTAATGGTTGGAAAAACCACCACTGTGGACGAAGAATTACTTCATATATTGAAAGACCTGCGAAAAAAAATAGCGAAGCAAAAAAACCTTCCGCCTTTTGTTATTTTTCAAGATCCTTCACTTGAAGACATGGCCATTCAATACCCAATTTCGGTAGAAGAACTGCAAAATATAGCCGGAGTTGGGGCTGGAAAAGCAATGCGCTATGGCAAAGAATTTGTTGAGCTTATCAAATCGTATGTAGAAGAGAAAGATATCATTAGGCCCCAGGATATGGTGGTCAAATCTGTGGTGAATAAGTCGGGGCTCAAAGTTCACATTATCCAAAGTATCGACCGCAAGATGAACCTTGAGGATATTGCTGCTTCCAAAAACCTCAGCTTACAAGAACTCATTACTGAAATTGAGGCCATTGTAAATAGCGGCACCAAACTCAATATAGACTATTACATCAACGAGATACTTGATGAAGACCATCAGCAAGAAATATATGATTACTTCCGTGAAGCCGAAACCGAATCAATAGAAGATGCCCTTAGCGAATTAGGCACAGATGAATATAGCGAAGAAGAAGTAAGACTGATGCGAATCAAATTTATGTCAGAAATGGCAAATTAACTACGGTTACCCTCCATTTCCATCCTGTCAAGCTCTTTTTGACTGTATTCGCAAAGTAATTCGAAATATGCAAAAAAATCTTTTTTCAGGCTTTGATAGTTTTTGTGCATCACATAAATAGCAAAAGCATTTTCCGGAGGCATTGATGTACCCTTACTCATCCCGATTAAGACACTCTCAATTCCTTCGAGGGTGCGATATGACTGCAACCAACTGTTTTTTATAAAACCAGGCATTATCCGTCGCATCTCCAGCGGGATACTTTCCATATAATCATTTAACCAATCGTGGACCTGAGCTACATAGTCATCAAAAGGTATATCCGAAAAGTGATGCCATTCTGAAGCCAGAAAATGGTCATAAATTATATCGGTAACCACCCCGGCATGCTTACGGTACTTAGGTTGAAACAATAACTTATGCCGTTTTACAATCGGATGGGTATCTGTAAAGTAATCAATTTTTCTGTGCAACAATATCCCGCGTTGTACAAGCGTTGGATAACGTGTATGTTCTGCACCCTTTACATAGTCGGCAATAAAATTTCCCAGCCTTATTTCATTGCTATTCCCTGAGAGATATATGTGAGCCAGAAAATTCATTTTTTCATCCAAATCGTTATTATACAAATTTAAAGGTTTATTTTCTGTTTCCAGCGAAAAAATCTAAGTATTTAAAAGCTTCCAAGCATGAAAATTCATAAATTTACTGTAATGAACCTAAATAAGGCGCTATGAGAAAACGCATTATCATCATCGGGGCTGCTGGTCGCGATTTTCACAACTTCAATATGTTGTTTCGTGACAATGAATTGACAGAAATAGTAGGGTTTACAGCAGCACAAATACCAGATATTGATGGAAGAAAATACCCAGCAGAGCTTGCCGGAAAATTATACCCTGACGGGATACCCATTTTTGCCGAGAAAGAACTTCCTATGCTTATCAAAACCCTGAAAATAGATGAATGCCTATTTTCATACAGCGATGTATCATATTCCAAAATTATGTCTCTTGCCTCTGTTGTTAATGCAGCCGGAGCTCATTTTACCGTGGCCGGAACTACAAATACCATGCTGAAAAGCAATAAACCGGTAATTGCCGTAGGGGCTGTCCGAACAGGGTGCGGCAAAAGCCAAACTTCACGAAAAATAGCTGAAATAATTAATCAGAAAGGAATAAGAACAATTGCTATCCGACATCCGATGCCTTACGGTGATTTGGTAAAGCAAAAAGTACAAAGATTTGCATCCATAGAGGATTTGCAAAAGCATGAGTGTACAGTAGAGGAAATGGAGGAATATGAGCCACATATCATGCGCGGAATACCCATATATGCAGGCGTTGATTATGAAGCAATACTGCGTCAGGCAGAAAATGACCCCAAAGGATGTGATGTTATTTTGTGGGATGGTGGAAATAATGACTTCCCGTTCATTAACCCAGATCTGATGGTAACCGTGCTGGATCCATTGCGACCGGGACATGAAGTTGCTTATTATCCTGGAGAAACAACATTGCGAATTGCCAACATAGCTATTATCAATAAAATTGACTCCTCAACTCCCGAAAACGTAGAATTGGTAAAGAATAACATTGCTAAGGTCAATCCAAATGCTATTGTTATTGAAGCCAACTCACCAATAAGCGTTGAAAATGCCAATATTATTAAAAATAAAAGGGTATTGGTAATAGAAGATGGCCCAACGCTAACGCATGGCGAAATGAAAATTGGCGCAGGCATTGTTGCCGCAGAAAAATTTGGAGCTTCAGAAATAATAGACCCCAGGCCATACCTGGTTGGGAAACTTAAAGACACTTTCCAAATTTATCCCAACATAGGGAAACTGCTTCCAGCCATGGGCTATGGACAACAACAACTGGCAGACCTCGAACAAACCATTAACAATACTGTCTGTGATGCAGTGATTGTTGGCACTCCCATTAACCTTGGCCGAATTATCAATATCAACAAGCCATACACGCGTGTTTCATACGAATTGCAGGAAATCAGTCATCCTGATTTAGAAACTTTATTAAACGAATTTTTAAAAGAAAAACATTTTTACTAAACTTACAGAAAAATAACCCCAAACCAGACCTATGTTAGTAAAAACATTTGGTAGTGCCGTACACGGAATAAATGCCACTACCGTGACCATTGAAGTGGACGTAAGCCAGGGCATCAACTTTTGTATCGTAGGATTGCCAGACTCTGCCGTTAAAGAAAGTCAACAACGCATTGATTCTGCCTTGCGTGCCAATGATTACAAAATGCCAGGCCGCAAAGTAACTATTAACATGGCCCCGGCTGATATCCGCAAGGAAGGCTCTGCATACGATTTACCTTTGGCTATAGGCATTTTGGCCGCTTCAGACCAAATAACCTCCGACAAACTCGATAAATACGTGATAATGGGAGAACTAAGCCTCGATGGAGGCCTGCAACCTATTAAAGGCGTGTTGCCCATTGCCATAAAAGCCCGCGAAGAAGGTTTTAAGGGTTTTATTTTACCCAAACAGAATGCCCGCGAGGCAGCTGTTGTTAACAACCTTGATGTTTATGGAGTAGAAACGTTGAGAGAGGTCATTGACTTTATGACCGGCCAAAAAGAACTGGACCCAATGGAGGTCAATACCCGTGAAGAGTTTTATGCCAATGTTTCCAATTATGACGTGGACTTTGCCGATGTCAAAGGGCAGGAAAACGTTAAACGGGCATTGGAAGTGGCTGCCGCAGGGGGACACAACATTATCCTCATCGGCCCACCGGGAGCTGGTAAGACTATGCTTGCCAAACGTATTCCAACCATCCTGCCACCGCTGACTTTGCATGAGGCATTGGAAACTACCAAAATACATTCAGTAGCAGGCAAGATGGATCGCAACTCGTCCCTTATGACAGTAAGGCCTTACAGAAGCCCGCACCATACAATATCTGATGTAGCCTTGGTTGGCGGAGGAACATTTCCTCAACCCGGTGAAATATCCCTTGCCCACAATGGCGTGCTTTTTCTTGACGAATTACCTGAGTTTAAACGAGCTGTGCTTGAAGTAATGCGACAACCTTTGGAAGACCGTATTGTCAGTGTATCGCGTGCCAAGTTTAGCGTTGAATACCCGGCAAGTTTCATGCTTGTAGCCTCAATGAACCCTTGTCCATGTGGTTATTACAACCACCCCGAAAAAGAGTGTATGTGTTCGCCCGGTATAGTGCAAAAATACCTCAACCGCATCTCCGGCCCCCTGCTCGACCGCATCGATATTCATCTGGAAGTTGTGCCAGTGCCATTTGAGAAGCTTTCAGAAAAACGAGCCAACGAAACCAGCAGCCAAATAAGGGACAGGGTTACTACTGCGCGCAAAAGGCAGGAAGAACGTTTTGCCGGCCAAAAAGGGACTCACTGCAACGCCCAAATGTCTTCAAAACAGCTTAGGAAATACTGCGAACTGGACTCTGCGTCGCAAGAATTGTTGAAAAATGCCATGCAACGCCTTGGCCTTTCAGCCAGGGCATACGACCGCATCTTAAAGGTATCTCGCACCATTGCAGACCTTGAAGGAAAAGAAAACATAGAATCGCACCACCTGGCCGAAGCCATACAATACCGCAGCCTGGACAGGGATGGATGGGCAGGATAAACAAATATTAAAAAAAGAATATGAAACTTAAAATAACACTTTTTACTTTTTTTGTCTTTCTTCATTTGATGTTTATTGGACAAAAACAATCAGTTCGCATAGGCCCACCATGTCCCAAACAACAATATGAACCTTTATTTGTCATAGATGGTATAAGAATACCTCCAAGTGTTGGCTCCAAGTTCATGGATGAAAAAAAAGAAACTATTGATAGTCTTTCTCTTCAACCAGACTCAATATTTGATTGCAATGGAAAAGTAACAAACTTTGGTATAGTTCGGATTTTTACAAAAGATTCAATAAATACAGGAGCTAAAAAGATTCAATTTTTAACAGATTATTACCTGAATTAAAAACTTTTGTTTCAAAGTTGATTGTTAACAACAATGTTGTTGATTGGGACGAAAAAACATATCATAAATTGATAAGCCTTAAACCTTGTGATATATTATCAGCAAAGATTCTTAACGAAAAAGGTAATTTTTGCGACAGAATACTTGAAATAAAAATTTTTTAAACTTAATAACATTGCCATGAAACCCAGATTAATCATCATCGCCATAGCTTTAGTAGCTATATGCAAAACTTCATTTAGCCAGGTTACAGAAGCTGAAGATAAGCTAAAGGTCCAAACAAAAGACACATTACAAGGTTGGCGCACCGGAGGCGTTTTGGGACTTAGTCTTGCGCAAACCTCATTGACCAACTGGTCGGCTGGCGGACAAAACTCCATGGCGGGTAATGGCATTCTCAGCTTTTTTGCCAATTATAAGAAAGATAAAACAGCGTGGGACAACTCTTTCGATTTTGGTTATGGCCTTCTAAAACAAGGAACAGACAAGGATTATAAAAAGACCGACGATAAAATTGACATTTTGTCCAAGTATGGTCACGAAGCATTCAAAAATTTCTATTATGCGGCGTTGTTCAACTTCAAAACACAGATGACAGCCGGGTATAAATATCCGACGGACACAACAAAAGTGAAAATATCTGATCTGTTTGCCCCTGCATATGTTGTTGGGGCTCTTGGTATGGATTATAAGCCTAATGCTTATCTTAGCGTTTTTGCCGCCCCTTTAACAGCAAAAATGACCATTGTAAATAATCAAGCCCTCGCTGATGCCGGAGCTTTTGGGATGAAAGATGGTAAAAAGTCGAAAACCGAATTTGGCGGATATGTCAGGTTCATTTATTCAAAAAATGACTTTAAAAATGAGGCTTTGAAAAATGTTTCGTTCACAACCAAGCTCGACCTCTTCTCCAATTATGCGGAAGACCCTCAAAATATAGACGTAAGCTGGGAAACCCAAATCGCTTTCAAGGTAAACAAGTATATTTCTGTAAATGTCAATACCCACCTGTTATACGATGACAATATCAAAACCATTGAAAAAGATGGCATAGGTCAGGATGTTGTGAAAGGTGCTAAAATACAGTTTAAAGAGATTCTTGGAGCGGGGTTCTCATATAATTTTTAGCTTTATATCAAATTCTTATTACTGTGCAATAACAAACCTCACGCTAAAGCCAAAGTCGGTGGCAATAGTCATAAATGAGCTGGATATATATGGATTGGTAAGGGCCCTGTCGTAGAACAGCCTAACAGTAAGCCTGTCGCTAAGCTGATAATCAGCAGTAAAGGAAATCTTAACATTAGTATTACCCTGCGTCAAAGAAGGAGCCACTCCATCATCCAGTTTTCGCATCACGTTCATGTCCTGACGGATAGAAACATCTGCCCGAAGATCGAGGTCGCTCTTGATAGGACTGGCGATAGCCCCTAAAGTAAGCATGGTAAGGGGTATATCGGGGAACCGATAACCGGCGCCAAATACATACTCTTTTCCATAACTTTCAATTAGCGAATAGTTCGATGTACCTAACATCAGCGAACGGTTCTTTTTGTATTCAGCTCGGGCAGTGATATTGTTTTTTAAGGTTACGTCAACACCAATCAGCGGGCTGAATTGCTCAGTAATAGATACCGAACCAACATCAAATTGGGGGACATAAAACCCGGTATTTCTATCACGAACGTAGCTATAATCAACCCTCGTATCATATTTTGAGTTGGTTGTATATGAACCAACATTATACGTTGCCACATAAGCATGGGTAAGGTTTACAGATTGTGCATATTCGCCTACAATAGGAATATCAATTAATCCGTCATAATTGACACGCCAGTTAGGCCTAATCATGCTCAATACAGGGAACAATGCCAATGTTTTTGAATCAAGCCCATATCCTCCGTAAGTAGAAAGGAATGCCGGAATTAAGGCTTGTTGGATTTTGCGATTAAAACCAGGTTGCGTGCCAGTATCTAAACTATTGCCATGTCTGGCAATTATTTCCTGGTTGTTTTCATTTAATTTTTGGGCAGCAGTAATAGCCGCTTCTTTAAACTTATCGAAATATTTTGAATTGGCATAATTGTCTTTAGTCATATTTTCCCATGAGCCAAGGCTGATGATGGTCATGCTCATATTGCCTGACTTCATCGGGCGTGAGAACTGGCTGAGGTACAGCTGAATAGTATCGCTAAGGTTGCCGGTATAAAGATATGCAGCAGATATATTTTGGGTAAACGAATGGTTGCCTGTCAGGTCAACCCGGAGCCCCCTGAAAGGCTCGTAATTTACTCGCACATTAACAGATTGGGTCCTGTTTTTCAAGAGTGAGCCTGATAATAATTCATTATTTGAAATCCATTCCTTGTGTACCATGCGTTCTACAAGAGAAGGAGCCTGTTCGCCCATAACAAACTGCCATCCCGGGGCATAATCCCCGCTCATGCCTAAATATTTTGAAGGACGAATATATCCCGGCAAAGCCGTACCTTCAGTCTGGGTATAAGATACAGATATGGTTTTTACACCCGTTGCAAGCCTCACAACGTTGCGGGCAAGAAACATCAGCACATCCGGGCCAGCTTCTACTTTGCCTTCTACCACAATCTTGGCCCCAGTTACGTCTTTTTCAGGGGTAAAAATAAGCCTGTTTGGCGATGCCACTTCCATAGTACCTTTTACCTCGTTGCCTTTGCTGTCAGTTACCTTAATGGTTACATCTTCAGAACCCAGCTTGTGCGAAATGCTTTTAGCTTCTCCGGCTTTTAATGAAACCCCTTCTTTTTCAAAAGAAACCGTTTTCATTTCTTTTTCTTTCTCCTTTTGGGCACCTTTTCCACGTCTGTTGCCTGCATTCAAATCCCTGAGGAAAGCAACTTTATTATACAAAGTATTCAGGTTTAGTCCCGGGTTGATTTGTATGCTCCTCGAATTGGCAATATTATGGCCAACTTCAACGATTGCACCTTCTTCAGACTTCATAAATGGCTGGCGTTGCCATTCGTAAGTGCCGGAATACCTTGTAGATAAGCTTGTCCAGTCAAGTAACGGCAATTTATTGACAGGTACAGTATAGGTAATATTAATCTGGTGCTTATAATTAATGTTTCGGCCTCCTTCTTTAATCTGCTTCCACACGTCATAGCGCGGGTCATTTTTATACTGTTTGTCCATTGTTTCGTCCCACTCTTCAATACGGGCAGCGTTTGTAGCCGAAAAATCAACTTTGATAGCCCTGGACAAATCATAGCGGATATCGTACATACGGTTCCACAAAAAGCTTTGATCGATAGTCTTGGGCAATTCATAGCTGCGGTCGTTAAGGTTTTTGAGCTGCACCTCATGGAAATCATGGGTCATATTGGTCCTGAACGAAATGCTGGTAGGGGCATAATAAAAATTGATATCCCTTATCAGTTGGAATGCCTTTTTGTTCAGGAACGAAACTTTCTTCAGCGGCATGATATTTTTGGGACGGTTATTGAAAATATAATTGAAGCCCCCTTCATGGTGATAATAGTTTTTATACTTTGTTGCATAATTGTAGGATTTGGTTTCGTTGTACCCGTAACTTACCGAGAAGTTGGCCGGGTCGTAAAAGCGCGGGGTCTTACTTGCCTTGTTGACCTTTACATTGGTGAAGCTGAAACTCCTGCGCAATGTATGATCAATCGCTTCTTTTCTGAGCTTGTCTTTTTCAGCCTGCGTTTTAGCGTTGTCAATAGCAGCCTGCAAAGGTATATCAGGGTCATAAGGATTATACTGTGGCAATATATCTATTTGAGAGTACGATGCATAAAAAGGGATACGAACCTGGGCTTTTTCGGGGAAAAACTTACCAAGCTCAAGGTCTGTTGAAGCATCTATTTGGTTGGTAGTTTCTTTAGCCCTGTCATTTACTTTCTTTTCAATACTTCCAAAACCAGGTTGCATTGTAGCCCCTGCAATACGGATATTCCCAAAGTCGGCAAGCTTAATCTGGGCCCTGGCATTGGCAGCCCATCCGCCCTGATCACTAAAATCAGTAAGTCGCAATTCGTCCAACCAAATTTCGGCCGATTTTGGAGCGCCATCATTAGAGTATTTGTTATTGGCCTCAGACGGGTTCCTGACTCCAATCATGATGGTGCGTATATCACTTAATGACGGATTGCCGCAAATGTACATGTTGTTATCCCCATCAGGTTTTACATATCGCTTCAATAAAGAAACATCAGCATCATTACGTTCCTGTTTCAGCCGAAGGAATTTGGCCAACTCAATATCAAACTGGTTTTTAGCGGGCCACATGGCATCGCGGCTAATATTTGTCCCAATGGGGCTAACGATCATAGGCACTTCATACTCATAATAGTTTTCTTTATTGTCAGTACCAAAACGGACAAATACAGTCACATCGCCATTTTGAAGAGCCTCGCCGTTCAGCGGCTGGGCATGGGTGTACATTTTCAGTCTCTTGTATTGGCGCATGTCCACATGCCCATTTTTGAACACTGCCCTGGCATCGTCATCGGCAAGGTTCTCTACTTTAAGCACCATAGATTGCTCATTCTGCAAGGTGTATTGTGAGTTGGTAGGGTCAACAGGCCGTGCATCTTCAGATGGGATATCATAAACATCCCCATTTTCTTCAATATTAATTGATTGCAAGTCAAAGTTACTAACAGGGGCCTGTCCGCCAAATCCTTCTGAGTTTTGCAAAAGGGAGCCATTGTATTTACGCCATTCACTTCTGACCAGATCCAGCGTAGCAAAACGAAATGTAGTTTTTTGGTTAAACCCGGTAAGATAAATGCGTAAAAATCTGATAGATTTGAAATCTTCAATAGTGCCAAATTTTCTTGTAAAATCTTCAATAGGGATTTTAAACTGCACCCAACGTGCTTTAATATTTCCTTTCGAATAGGTAGTAGCATCAACAACATAATTAGTCCCCTTCACCAGGTCATTAGGCCTCATGCTAACCCTGTATTCAAAAAAGTTTTCCTTATCGCTGAGGGTATTGTCATCATTGATATCTTCCATGTCGGGGGTACTGTAATTGCTTTGTGAAAAATCCTTACCGGCTTCAGGGGAGTTGTTTTCCATACCATTATAAAACTCGTACCGGCTGACAATATCTTTATTATTAAAATCAGCATTCCTGAAATATTTAAAGTCATCGCCAGAAGGGTCATCCATAATTGGCGTCCCTTGAAACTTAGCTGCAAATGCCGGTGATATTTTTGCTTCATCTTCGTTTGACAAACCATCTAAACCAACATCCTGATATTTTCTAATATTATTCCCTGTAACAAAAGCTTTGGTTATAGGGTCAGAATCGGGCACTTTCCCCCAAACTGTTTCAACTACTTTGGATGAATCGTCTCCTGGAGTTGGTAAGCCCTGTTCAAAAGACATTTTTCCGTCTTTCAGGATGTCTTCCGAAATATCTCCCAGTTGAAAATACATATCCCCCCCCTGATTGTTATTTGTAGAGTCATTATAAAAAGGATCCATGACCCAAAACTGGATATACCCGATGTTGGCCGCTTCAAAGTCATTGGTTTGCAAAGCCCTCATCATACCTCCCCAACGAGCCTCGGGGTTAGTAATGAAGTTCCCATTTTGGTCCAAATCTGTTGTGTTAAAGTTGTATGGGCCACGTTTATTGGGATTAAATGTAAGGTTCAATATATACATATTGGTTGGTACGCCATTGACATTTTGTTTTTTCGGGAATAGCTCTGTTTCCAATATTTCACGAGAGTCGTTGGCATTTAGCATAGAATCTGTAAGCCCGGCAGGAGTAAGAGAACTTTTTCGGTAAAAAGATTCGTCTATGGTGTAAAATGAAAGGCGTGCCCTATCCCTGTTATAATCGAGGTTGTTGAAATAGTTGCCTTCAACACGTGTCTGCGGGGTACTCGACAAAGTCCATCCGGTAATATATTTCAGGTCATATTTTGTTTCGCTGGCCTCAAAGTCATCTATATAAGCAACGCCCTTTTTCCCAATCTTGCTAGAAGTACCAGGGATAAGCTGGGCAAATTCGGCATTAACCGTAATAGAGGACATTTCTTTAGTTTGTAGCAATGGCAGCTTATCAACCATAGTTGTTAGAAACTGTGAATTAGCACGGTACGAAGCGTTCAGCCCCCAGATAGTGTTCGATATTGGTTCATCTCCAATGTTGACTTTGCTGGTAAGCGGCGTTTCACTAAGGTGTAAAAGAGTACCTCCAATGTCAAAATTATCGTTCACCTTATAATTAAGGTGTGTACCTATCATGGTTTTTGTCTGGAAATTGAAATTGGCATTGTTTTCTAACGAAACTTTAATAGGCTGCCCCGAAGACATGATAGCACTGTTGGTTATCTTAACCGTACCCAGAGCATAATCCACCACGTAATCCTGGTTTTCAACTAATGGCATGCCACCAGAGGTCACTTTTACTGAACCTTTGGGAATGTTCATCGCATTGAGGTATATTTCCGAAGAAGAGGCCGACTTGTAGGTACCTTTTAACTTGAACTTATTTTTTTCCGAAACATCCTCTGCCTTGGTCTTTGTAGAGTCGTATAATTCGTAGTAAGTATATTTACTCCATGTGAGGGAATCTGTTACGCCTCGTTTTATAAACCTGTCACGGAGCCCCCGGCCAAAAGGTTCCAACATGGGAAAAATAACCCGACCGTAACGTTTGTCAATGGTTACTCCATCAATAAAGTCAAAAACCCCGTCTGAATTGCCATTCATCTGGCTATTGGTATTGTCCAAACCTAAAAATTTGAGCAATGCAATACTATCAATGCGTCCGGCAGGCTCAGGGATATAACTCACATCCGACCCGTTTTTATTGTCGTGATAAAGCACATTCAGGTAAAAATCATCTTTGCTAATCTCATAAGCATTGAGGTTGTAAATGTTTTTCATCATCAGATCCCAAGTCGAAAGCTTTGGCGACAATGTTGTCCCTTTCAAAAGCTTTAACACCAAAGGCGTTTTAGATGATGTAACTTCTGTGGACAAATCCCCTACCTTATAGGTATAGCCGTTGACCATATACTCGTAAGCCACACCAAGTATTTCGTCATTGTTCAACGACATGTTAAGCGAAATATAACCAAGTTTTGTGTCAACAGAATATTCGCTGCTGGTAAGTTTTCTGGCGCTTTGGGTTTTATCGTAGTCGCGTCCATCAACAAGCCCCAATGTTCTCAGGCTCTCATCATCCCTGTTGCTTACAGGGGTTTTTACAATGTTGTATAAAGTATTAGCACCGTTGGATGGCCAGCCTGTATTATTAGGCGCAATCTGAAGAGATGCAGCGTTGCTCAGTACAGAGGGGTTAGTTTCGCCCAAATCGGTAAATGCATAAACAGGCCTGACATCTTCTACCTTGCCCCTGGTTTTGTTGGTCACCCAAACTTCTATTTTAGTGATGGTAATTGGAGAAGTTATTTGCGGTAATGATTTATGTGCTTTGTCAAAGTTTCCTCGAAAACTATGCCCAAGGAAAAAGTGCTTATTGGCCTCGTATTCAGTAGATGTAATTTCAAAAGGGGTAACCTGAGCGCCCCCTTGCACCTCAACCACCTGTGTCTGTCCTTTTTGCTGAGACAGTACTGTGGTAACATTTAGTTTTCCAAACTGCAATTCGGTTTTGATACCAAACAAGCTCTGGCTACCAGTAATAAGCGTACCCGGCAATGGCAATGTAACGTTTCCGGCTTCTATTTTTCTGACAATATCGTCCTCATCGCCTTCGTATTCAATCTTGGTCTTGTTCTCGAACTCAAAAGAAGCGTCAGTGTTGTAAGAAACGCCCAGTTTAACGCGGTCTCCAATCGTTCCGGTAACATTCATCTGGATTTTTTCTTCAAAGTCAAAAGACCAGACACTACGTTGCGTTTCAGGAATAATAGGGTTATTGGTGGTATTTACATTGCCTTTGAATATCAGCTCAGCCTCGCCTTGTGGGACAATAGAAATAGTACTACCCCCAAATACTTTTTGAAACACTTCGCCACCAACATTGAATGAGCTTCCAAGATTACGCCCTGTACCTTTCCCACCGTTGGCTTGTTGTTTCCAATAGTCGCGAACCGTTTTTTGCATCTCGTATTTGCGATACTCGCTTGGCTCCATATAGTATGGCTGGCGGTAATCGAGGTTGCCAACCTTGTTTTTTACAACATATTGGTTGGTCTCAGGGTCATACTCAACTTTTGATTTGAAATTAGAAGGGTTCTTTAATTGAATCCCTTCCGGCTCACCTATTTCAGAGTTTACATGATCAGGGTCTTTCTTTAGCTTAAACTGTGGGCCTTCAGCCTTAAAGTTAGTATCATCAACTGGTTCTTCATCATCTTCGTATTGAGAGGGTGTTTTTTTAAACACACGAAAAGAAGCTTCTGTTGTCATCAACGCAGCCCCAATAAACACCAATGTAATAGCAGTAAAAAGATATTTTGAAAACTTAGTCAAACCTGTACCCAATAAAGTTTATAACACTTTTAACGCAAGCTTAATGTATTCTTCCACTGAAGCCTGCTTATTTTCGCGCGAAATTTGTGCCAGCGCTTTTTCGGCAGCCCCTTTTTGAAAGCCCAACATTACTAAAGCAGATAACGCTTCATCTGCCGAAGTATTGTATTGCGGCAATAAATTTTGTTCCGAGCCTGCAATTTTAATCATTTTATCTTTAAGTTCGACGATCATCCGCTGTGCAGTTTTCGCCCCAATGCCCTTAATGTTTTGCAAAGCCCTCACGTTTTCCTTGCTAATGGCATTGGCAACCTCTTCAGCAGTAAGCGAAGACAATATCATGCGGGCAGTATTGGCCCCAATACCCGAAACTGAAATCAGGATACGGAAAACTTCACGCTCTTTCGCTTCATAAAAGCCATACAAAGTATGGGCATCTTCCTTTATTTGTAAATGGGCAAATATACGAGCCTGAGTATTTACTTCAAGCTTAGAATAAGTATTTAACGAAATGTGCATCACATAACCTATGCCATTGTTCTCTACAATAAGATACGTAGGTGTAAGCTCTGTCAGTTTGCCTGTTATATAATCGTACATAATGTTTTTAGGCGTAATACGCTTGTTATATGATTTTTACTAAAATTATTCCTAACAAAATGAGGCTAAAATTACTATAAAAATCAGAAATAGGAAACCTCAGGGCAAATTGAAAAAGAAATATTTAACACACTTGTTATTATGTGAAAAGTTTTTATCTTTGCAGTCCATTTTTTGAATAATTGTAACAAAATAAAAGCATTAAGAAATGTACGCAATCGTTGACATAGCTGGTCAGCAATTTAAAGTAACAAAAGATCAAAAGATCTATGTTCACCAGCTTGAGGGGCAAGAAGGCGCCCAGGTTAGTTTTGACCAAGTCCTTCTCATCGACAATGAAGGCGATGTAAAAGTTGGAATGCCCACAGTAGAAGGGGCTAGCGTAAAAGCTACTGTTTTAGCAAATGTTAAAGGTGACAAAGTGTTGGTTTTCAAGAAAAACCGCAGAAAAGGTTACCAAAAACTGAACGGCCACCGTCAATGTTTCACTCAAATAAAAATTGATGAAATAGTTGGCGCCGGTGAAGTTGCTGCTAAACCAAAAAGAACAACAAAAAAAGCTGCTGCCGCTCCCAGCGACGAAGCTCAAGCATAATTGAAAAGTTAATAAAATTAAATAGTCATGGCACATAAAAAAGGTGTAGGTAGTTCGAAGAACGGTCGTGATTCACTGAGTAAACGACTTGGTGTGAAAATTTTCGGTGGAGAAGTTGTAAAAGCCGGAAATATTATCGTACGTCAACGTGGAACAGTGCACAATCCTGGAAATAATGTTGGTATTGGTAAAGATCATACTTTATTCGCCCTTGTTGATGGCACTGTAAGCTTCAAGAAAACCCGCGATAACAAATCTTTTGTTTCGGTTATTGCAGCCGAATAAACAAATTTTACAATATCTGACTCTTGCAGTTGTTTTTCTTGCGAAAAATAATTGTAAGAGTTTTTTTATTCCATCACTTTAAACTTCAACACCATGTTGACTTTACAAGTTATAAGAGAAAAACGTGATTTCGTCCTTGAACGCCTGGCTGTTAAAAACTTCAAGCAACCTGAACTGGTTGATAAAATCATTGAACTGGACAACCAACGCAGGGCAATACAACAGCAAGCTGATGCCAGCCAGGCCGAAATGAACAACTTATCTAAAGAAATAGGTATCCTTTTCAAGAACGGCAAAAAAGAAGAAGCTGATGCGGCTAAGTTGAAAACCAATGAGCTGAAAGAAAAAATAGGACAACTCACCGAACAACTTACAGTGGTTGAAAAAGAACTCCAGAATACTTTGGTTCTATTGCCCAATTTGCCCCATACAAATGTTCCAAAGGGGCACAGCGCAGAAGATAACCTCGAAATCCGTAAAGGGGGCAATGTGCCTGCTTTAGCCGATGATGCAATGCCTCACTGGGATTTGGCCAAAAAATATGACATCATCGATTTTGAACTTGGTGTAAAGATTACCGGAGCCGGGTTTCCTGTTTACAAAGACAAAGGGGCCAGGTTGCAAAGGGCATTGATTAACTTCTTCCTTGACGAAGCCCGCAAAGCAGGATATATTGAAATGATGCCTCCGCTGATGGTCAACGAAGACTCCGGGTACGGCACTGGTCAGCTTCCTGACAAGGAAGGTCAGATGTACCATGCAACATTGGATAACTACTATCTTATACCCACAGCAGAAGTTCCTGTTACTAATATTTATCGCGATGTAATATTGAATGATTCTGATTTTCCGATAAAGAATACTGCTTATACCCCATGTTTCAGGCGCGAAGCAGGTTCGTATGGCAAAGATGTACGCGGCCTTAACCGCCTGCATCAGTTTGATAAGGTTGAAATCGTTCAGATCCAACACCCAGATAAAAGTTATGAGACTTTAGAGCAGATGGTTGAATATGTTGAAAGCCTGGTTAACAAGCTTGAATTGCCTTACCGTATCATTCGCCTTTGTGGAGGCGATATGAGCTTTGCTTCAGCCATGACATACGACTTTGAAGTATTTGCTGCAGCTCAAAAACGCTGGTTAGAAGTAAGTTCAGTTTCAAATTTTGAGTCGTTTCAGGCAAACCGAATGAAACTGCGTTTCAAAGAAGCCGGAGAAAAGAAAACCACTTTAGCCCATACGCTTAATGGCAGTGCACTGGCTCTTCCTCGTATTGTTGCTGCATTGCTTGAGAATAACCAAACAGCCGAGGGTATTAAGCTCCCCAAGGCATTAGTCCCATACTGTGGTTTTGACATGATAAATTAATCAATACTCTTGATATGCAAAAGCCTGATAACGAAAATGTTGTCAGGCTTTTTTGTATAAATTTATCTTGTAAATATTATATTTACTCACATTCTGTTAACGAAAACCCGACCGCTTTAAGATCTGTCCAAAATGCAGGATATGATTTGCGCACTACATCAACATTTTCAATGATTACAGGAATACCCATCAATGCTATTGGGGCAAAAGCCATAGCCATACGATGGTCATGATAAGTTGGAATGCGTATGGGCTCTTTAATAGCTGCAAGAGAGTTACGTTTGCCATCCCAACTGAGGGTTCCATTATTGGAATATTCCAAAACAGCACCAAACTTGCCTAATTCATTCTGCAAAGCAGCAATACGGTCAGTTTCCTTGATACGTAAAGTTTGTGTACCGGTAAATTTAAAAGAAATGCCCAACATAACGCAAGTAACCGCCAATGTTTGAACAATATCAGGGTTTTCAATAAAATCAAATTCAAAATGAGCAGGAATATCAGTCGATTTAGAAAGAGCTATTCCATCTTTATTATATGCAGTCTCAATTCCAACGTGTTTAAATACTTCAGCACAACGAGCATCGCCCTGAAAACTTTCCTTATATAACGAAGTTATAGCAATATCAGGCTTTTTGGCTAATGCCGCAATCTGGTACCAATACGAAACGCCACTCCAATCTCCCTCAACAGTAAAATCCTTCATTTTGTAAGTAGCTTCTGGGACAATAAGCAGATTATCCTGTTTTTTGACCAAAACTCCGGCTAATTTCATTAAACTTATTGTCATTTCTATATAAGACGAAGAAATAACATTCTTTTCAAGCTCAAGCTCAAGCCCCCCTTTAAATGTAGGGGCAACCATCAACAAAGCACTAATAAACTGGCTACTTATGCTACTATCTATAGCTATTCGCTTTCCATTAAGCTGTTTTCCCCTAATTTGCAAAGGAGGATAACCTTTTTTTTCAACATATTCAATATCTGCCCCAAGATTTTGTAAAGCTTCAACAAGGCTTCCAATAGGACGTTCTTTCATGCGGGCAGATCCAGTAAGTATTTTATTGCCAGGCTGCGAAGCAAAATAAGCTGTCAAAAAGCGCATAGAAGTACCGGCGTGACCAATGTCAATAATATCAGATTCAGAAACAAGACCTCGTTGCAAAACAACTGTATCTTCACTATCTGACAAGTTATTGATATTAAATTTTTCTTTACACAAAGCTTGTATAATAAGCAAACGATTGGCAATGCTTTTAGAGGCAGGTACCTTGATAATCCCCTCTACATTTTCACCTTTAAATTCTACCTTATAATTCACTTTTACATTTTTATTGGATGCAAAGATATTCTATTGATTCAAAAATGTTTATAAACTTCAAGTCTTTGTGTCTTTGCGTGTAAAATTTCAACATAATCATAAAAAGCATTACATTAGTACAAATTTTAAGTAAGTATGAGAATAGAAAATTCTGCCTTTGTTGTCCGCGAACGCAAGCTAATGTACCTTTCAACTATCAGCCTGACCATATTGATACCCATTATTTTCCTGGCCGATTTTTTTAATACGCCTGTATTGGGGCTCAACAGAGAACTTTATATTATTGGTATTGCCTTACTTTATATATTGTTGCACTTATACAGATATTGGCTCAACCTCAATTTTATTGAAGCTGCTACCGAAGACAATAAACTTGTTTTCAGATATTATTCATTGCGCTTTTTTAGCGCCAAACACAAAAGTATTGAAATTCCTTTAGCCGATTTTATTGGTTTTGAAATAAATCAGCCATTCAAAGGCCTTAAAAAAAGTTTGATTCTTTTTCAAAGGATGAAAAACAAAAAAGCAAAATACCCTCCTATCTCAATTTCAGCTTTAACAAAAGAGCAAATAGCCGAATTAGAAACCTTTTTAAAAGGTTTGTCTAAAAGCATTTAACATTTATGGACAATTCACTACTCCATGCTATAGCTTTAACCATGATTCCAGGCATTGGCTGCATGACTGCTAAAAAGCTCATTGCTTACACAGGAAGTGTTGAAGGGGTTTTGAAAGAAAAAAAAAGCAATTTGCTTAAAATACCAGGCATTGGCGAATATGTTGCAGATGAGATACTCAAATCAGAGGTGATGACAAAAGCTGAAGCCGAACTTGCCTTTATTGACAAGTATAACATAAAAGCTTGGTTTTACTTAGACGACAATTACCCGGCCCGACTGAAACATTGCCCTGATTCGCCCGTAGTGCTTTATTCTAAAGGCAATTGTAACTTAGATTCGCCCAAGATGATTAGCATTGTAGGCACACGTAAAGCCACAGATTATGGAAAAGCATTTTGTGAGAAACTAATTTTTACCTTAGCTGAGAGAAAACATGATGTAGTCATCATCAGCGGGTTAGCTTTTGGCATTGACATTACCTCTCATAAGGCAGCTATAAAAGCCGGATTGCCTACAATAGCCGTAATAGGTCACGGCATGAAGACAGTATATCCTGCAGAACACGATAAATATGCCCGTGAAATAGCCAAAAACGGGGCACTGGTAACCGAATATACATCTGATACCAAAGCAGACAGGGCACTTTTCGTACGCCGCAATCGCATTATAGCAGGTTTATCAGATGCTGTAATTGTAGTTGAGACAGGCAAAAAAGGAGGGGCACTTGCCACTGCCGAATTTGCCAACTCATATAACCGGGATGTATTTGCCCTTCCTGGACGCATTGATGACAATCACTCGCAAGGATGCAATATGTTGATAAAACAAAACAAAGCAGCGTTGATAGAATCAGCCGAAGATATTGAATATCTTCTTGGATGGGCTTCAGAAAATGAAAACAAACCAAAGGTTATACAACGTAACCTTTTTGTAGAGTTGACAGAAGAAGAAAAAGTAGTGATGGATGTATTAAATCGCCACGACTCAGCACATATTGATATTATTGGGGTTGAAAGTGAAATGCCAGTAAGCAAAGTTTCATCAATGCTTTTAAAACTTGAATTTGATGGAATGGTAAGAAGCCTGCCAGGAAAAATTTACCGAAAGGTTTAAAGATGGTGTTCTCTATAATACTAAGAATTTGACACAAACAGGTTTTGGGACTGTTATGTCAATGCCGGTTGAAATCAGGTCTCCAGTAGTAGGATCAATTTTAAAAACCACAATATTGTTGCTGTCCATGTTCGCTACAAGTAAGAATTTCCCTGTCGGGTCAATGGCAAAATTCCGGGGTGCTGTACCTCCGCATGCAACATGCTTTATCAGTTGCAGCGTTCCATCCGTCTGATTAACGGCAAAAATGGCAATATTGTTAAGTTCACCTCGATTGGAAACATAAAGAAACCGGCCATCAGCAGTAATGTGTATATCTGCCGAGCCAGGATAAACAGCAGAAACTGCAGGCGCTGAAGAAATACTTTGTATCTTTTGCAAAGAACCATCAGCAGTTTTGATTGTTGATACTTCTATAATCCCCTTTAATTCATGCAATACATAAAGCATGTGTTTGGCAGGATGCACAGCAAAATGTCTTGGTCCGGCCCCAGCTTCAGATTTCAACGATGTCAAAAGCTTTAATTTGCCGGTTGTTGTATCTAAAGAAATAGTATGTACCTTGTCGATACCTAAATCGGTAGCATAAACAAATCCGATTGATGTATCCTGATCTATCATGTGGGCATGAGGGCCTTCCTGCCGTATAGCATTTGTACTTTTTCCTTTGCCATGCAGGACAGACAATACCTCAGTCAACGTTCCGTCAACCCCAATTCCAAAGGATGCAAAACTACCACTGCTGTAATTAGCCGCCATAGCGTATTTGCCAGTTTTGTCAATGCTGATATAACAGGGCGAATTGCCAGAAGAGGCAACTGAATTGATTTCTACCAACGATATATTTGTTGTGTCTATTTTGAAAGAGGTTATTTTGCCCGGCCACGATTCATTCACGGCCAACAGCCATTTCTTTGATGGATGGATGGTGAGATACGAAGGATTGTCTGTATTGGAAGACACACCAACAAACTTAAGCGACCCGCTGTCAGGGTTCATCTGGTAAATTTGGATACCAGTAGATTTCGCAACTCCGGTTCCATCAGTATAAGTGCCGATAAATACATAGTAACGGTTCATTTTTGAAAGTTTTGAAGTGTCTGTAAAAATTGAGCCTTTGGCTGCTGGGGTTTTATCATCTTTTGAACAGCTATAAGACAGTGGTGTAGCTAAAAAGATGGATAAAACTGCTACAATGCCAAAACTTAACGAAGAAGTTTTTCTCATAATATACTTTTTAAAAACAAACCCTGCATTTACTAAATCTTGGAATAGCAAAGGCAGGGCGTTTTTTATTATTAATTTAACCTTATTACAATATTACAATTCCTGCTTGAAAATTACGGCCAATAGTAGTTCATTAACAAGCATTTAATATTTGTTTAGTTGAGAATTTTCAACCTGGCAAATTTCAACAGGAGCGTTTTTTCTCCATCCATTTCAAATACCACTGTAGCCTTATTGTTAGGAGCTGATCCTTCTATAGATACTACCATCCCTGGCCCAAACTTTTGATGCAGCACAGTCATGCCTTCTTTTATGCTATTGGGGTCATCAGGTTCAAAATTTTCAGGTATAGCAACAGGTTTACGGTTAACTTCCTGTATTCGGGTAAGCGTGCGCCTTACTTCATTTACCGCTGTTGAAGTTGACTTAGGTTCAGCTACCGAACGCAGGTCGCGAGAATATGCTTTAGTACGAGGATCTACAGGCATCCCATCGGTAGTAGCCTTAGGAGTATCATACAAATCGCGAGCCCTTGAGGTGTCAAGAAATTTCTCGTCCACATCGCGGATAAAACGACTAGGGACACAGAAGGTAGGCGAACCATGCTTGTACCTAAAGTTAGAATATGAAAGCGTAGCCTTTACAGCGGCCCTGGTAATAGCTACATAAAACAACCTGCGTTCTTCTTCCAATTCAGCAGGCGAACCTACCATACGTTTTGAAGGGAAAAGGTCTTCCTCAATGCCAACCACAAAAACATAATTGAATTCAAGGCCTTTAGATGCATGAATAGTCATAAGGGTAACTTTTTCCCTGGAAGTTTCATCTTCATTATCAGCATCAGTCAGTAACGAAATGGTTTCCATAAACTGATTCAATGTAACTATTTGATTTTCCTCAGCATTATCATCAATAAACTTCTGAATACTGTTTAGCAACTCGTCTATATTTTCAATACGGTTAAGACTTTCCTGTGTATTCTCTTCTTTCAAAGCATTGAGATATCCCGAAGCAACTGCAATATGCCTTGCAAGGTTATAAGCATCGGTATTGCCCACCATTTCAGCAAACCCTTTAATTAGTTTCACAAAGCCTTCCAGTTTAGCTAATGTGCCTTTATTGAAATTGATACTGCCAAGCATTTCAGAGTTTATAACATTCCATAAGCTTGTCTGATTTTCATTAGCGGAAGTTTCGAGCTTTTCGAGTGTTGTATCGCCAATTCCGCGGGCAGGTTCGTTGATACAACGTTTAAAAGCTTCGTTGTCATTGGGGTTTATTACTAACCTAAAGTATGAAGTCAGATCCTTTATTTCTTTGCGTTGATAGAACGATAGCCCTCCATAAATCTTGTAGGCAATGCCCATTTTGCGAAAAGCATCTTCAAATACACGGCTTTGAGCGTTAGTACGGTACAAGATAGCTATTTCATCAAGGTTAACTTTATCTTCGCGCTTCAGTGTATTGATCTCATTGGCTATACTGTATGCCTCTTCAATGTCGGTAGCATTAGAAATGACATTGACCAGCTCCCCTTCAGCATTTTTTGAAAAAACGTTTTTCGGAATTTGCTGTGAATTTTTTGCAATAACACTATTGGCAGCATTGACAATATTTTGCGTAGAACGATAGTTCTGTTCAAGCTTAAAAAGCTGATATTCCGGATAGTCGTTTTTAAAATTTAAGATATTCTCAATCTTTGCACCACGAAATGAGTAGATACTCTGGGCATCATCGCCCACCACGCAAATGTTTCTGTGATTGGCGGCCAATTTTTTAATAATAAGATATTGGGCAAAGTTAGTGTCCTGGTACTCATCAACCAGTATATAACGGATGTAGCGCTGGTATTTGGCCAACACATCAGGAAAATCGCGGAACAAAATGTTGGTATTCAACAGCAAGTCATCAAAATCCATAGCATCTGAAGCCTTACAACGTGCATTGTACAGGCGATATATTTCAGCAATGTATGATAATTTAGCGGCCTTGTCCCTCTCGATAATTTCAGCAGATGCAGCATAAACAGCAGGCGTGATAAGGTTATTCTTAGCCATAGATATGCAAGATTGCACTATGGCAGGCTTGTAATTTTGCGTATCAAGCGAAAGACTTTTTATTACAGCCTGTATCACACTTTTTGAGTCGCTGCTGTCGTATATGGAATAGTTGGTCGAATAACCCAAAGAAGCTGATTCAATACGCAAAATCTTTGAAAAGATAGAATGAAAAGTGCCCATTTGAAGGTTTCGTGAGGCTTCCTCGCCTACAAGCTTTGTAATACGCTCTTTCATTTCGCGTGCAGCCTTATTGGTAAAGGTAAGAGCAAGAATAGAGCGGGCATCAATGCCTTTTTCTAACAGATGAGCAATTTTATAGGTCAATACACGTGTTTTGCCCGACCCGGCACCTGCAATTACTAATGATGCACCATTGGTACACTCAACAGCAGCACGCTGGCTTTCATTCAACTGGTTCAAAAAATCACTCACAAGATTTCATTTTAGTGGCTCAAAAATACTTCACCTATATGGCTCTGCATTAATATTTTTATGATGAAATATTAACAAACGTCACAAGGGCTGTTTTTTTTACCCATATAAACAATTTTTGCCGACTTTTGTGGTTATAACAATGCTAAACATTTTTCTTGAAAAAGAAACAGACACAGTTAGCAGTATTTCAATATATTTGCCACTTATTTTTAAAAATTATTTTTGCAAACCAAATTGAAACAAGTATCTTATAAAATATTATTGGTCATAAGCATTGTGTTTTCTGCCTACACAGAAGGGTATGCCCAACTGTACCATGTAGGGGCCAATAAGGACACATTGATTAATTATAGGAAAACTGCTGATTTTAAAGCTTTCTACGCCAAAGTATTTGCTTATAATGTTGATATTAAAGCAAAAGAACATATTGGAAAAATAAAAGCCATTTCGCCAGACCGCCAGAGCGGTTGGACTTTTAAATGGTGGACTTACAACTTTGCTGAAAGAATTTTAAAAGACACCTTGTCTGTTTATAGCAATATAGACAGCATGGAGCTTGAGAACCTTCCAACAGGCTGCTACAAGGTACAAATGTCAAAAGGAAATGTTGATACCAGCTTCTATGCCTGGATTGTTATCAACCGTTCACGTTTCCACTTAGTAAAAGATGATAAAGGATATATCAAATACTTTGAAGCCACTTGTTTTAAAACAGATATAAGGGCCATTCCCTCTATAGGAGAAAAATTTCCTGATAGTTTAAGGTATGTACACTCTGACAACTATGTCCTTCCTAATCCAGAAGACTATCAATACAATGTTTTTCAGAATACACCTCGTATTATTATAAAAGGAACAGATGGAAGCATCTATACGGCAGATAAAAACAAATATAGCATCACAAATCCCCCGTCAAAAGATACTCGTTATTTTGTCGAGTTTTCTGATAAGCTAAACACCTTGATCAGAGACACTGTTGTTTACAAATCCATTATTCCTAAAGCTGAATTTAGTCTTTTCATTTCGGAAGATACAATGTCAGAGGTTTCTACGCGTTTTTACACTGAAAAAGCTTCAGGAGAGGCTCCTTTGTGGGCAAAAGTGGTTAGCAAAAGCCAAAATACCAACCACCTGACCTGGGTACTCGCTGACAGCATCAAAGACCCTGCTGATAGCGTTTATTATTTTCACACAGCCAATGATTCTATTAATACTATAAGTGACATTCCTTACAAATATCCTTATAAATACAAGCTCATCCTGTATGCCCAAAATGACCGTTGTACAGATTCTATATCTAAAACTTTAGAAGTAGTCAACTCAAAGGTTGGAGAACAAGGTGCAAATGCATTCCCAAAAGTATTTACCCCAAACGGGGATGGTAAAAACGATTATTTTTCGATCAAATCAGACACTATACGATCCATCCAATTCCTTCACCTTTTCATTGTTGACAGCCACGGCAAAAAGGTTTATGAATATAAAGGCAAGGTAGCCCAGGGATGGAAAGGCTGGGATGGAAAAACTTCATGGGGCTCAGACGCCAAGCCGGGTATATATTATTATTATTTTGAAGCTACAGGTTGGGGGCCAATACCTAAAACAGGAGTAACAGACCCTAAACAAATTAAAAATTCTCCAAATAAAGTTTCAGGAAAAGGTTATTTTTACTTGTTCAGAGACAGCAACAACTAAGGAACAATAATAAAAGGCATTATTTTTCCAAATTGATAAACCGGAATTTGCCCTTTAAAATATGTTTTATCGTTGTCAGCAATCGAAAAATCAACATTTACAGGCATTTTGTAATAAACGACATTCTTCCCCTGCGGCAAAACCTGAGTTGCATTGTTTTCTTTTTCAATAATCATAGAAAGTTTAATAGCCTTACCTTTTTTCCCCGAAAAGCCATTTATTTCGTCGAACCAAAACAATGTTGCAGATGCGTCAGTAGTTAAATCATCTGAAGGTGTGTAATAAAAAGTTGCCTGGCAGCTTGAAGTAGTGGTTTGCCCTGTAAACAGCATGAGGTAGCTTCTTTCCATTTCAGCAAGGGCATTTAATTGAGCATTGAACATCTTTTTGTTGGTATGAGGCTCGTCTTCGCCCAAAATTATTTCATACTGCCTTTGCCTGAGTTTGAAAATGTCCTGTGCTGCTTCTTTGGCCCTGTCACGAAGTGAAACAGCAGCAGTGACGTTCTTTATAATTGGCAGACGATGGGTAACCGAATCCCTGATTACAGTCCGAAAAGTTGTATCTGTAGTGGGCCTAATTATAGGCTTGCGTAATATTTCTGAAATGATGTTTTGCTTTTCTCCAATATAGTTGTCAGTAGTTGCCTGTTTAAAACCAATAGCCTGAGGGCTTAATATAAAACCTGCATCAGCAATAGGTTGTAAAAACCGCATTTCAAACTTTTTGCCAGGTTTAATCCCAACCAACTGCTTTTTATCTGGCACAGTAAAATTAGAGACTTTAACACTGTCAATTCTCCAATAAGTCCTGTTGGTCTTCACTATATCAGTTATACCAAGCATCTCTTCAGCAAATTGGCTGTATGGCCCGCTTTTTTCATTGATTTGACTATAAAAAACAGTTGCTCCTATTACTGTTTTAGGCAAAAAATAATAAATAAAAGCTTCTTCAGTGCTAATATTGTTATAATCTACCAAAACTGCCTTTTCAACATATTGAGCTTTGGCCAATAAGCCTAATGAAAGTATCCCAAACGCAAAAACAATTTTTAACTTCATATTCTTTTTTTTGAAAAAACGGATGAGGTGCAAAAATATTGAAAAAGGCCGAATCTATTTACTAATGTTTCGCAGTTTCAATTTGTTTAAACGCCTTGGGCAGGGCATTGATAATATCATTAGCCATAAGGCTTTCCTGACAAAGCTCTTTTGCAGCAATATCTCCAGCCAAGCCATGTAAAAAAACTCCTGTTATAGCAGCATGTGCAGCATCATACCCTTGAGCCAATAAACTGACAATAACACCTGTGAGTACATCCCCACTTCCGGCAGTGGCCATACCATTATTCCCAGTCGGGTTAAAATAACAATGCCCTGATGGTAATGCCACTATCGAATAATGCCCTTTTAAAACAATAATAATATCAAGGGATATGGCATTTTCTATGAGCCTGGCAAGCCGTTCCTCACTATTGGCTGATGAACCAAAAAGCCTGTCGAACTCTTTAGGATGCGGTGTTAATATAGTATTGGCTGGTAGTTCGTTTTTCAACTGAGGCTTAGACGCAAGTATATTCAATGCATCAGCATCTATAACAAGGTTCTTAGGGCGACTTTTTATCAACCGCGAAAAAGCAGTTTTAGTACTATTAGTAATACCAAGGCCAGGCCCAACAGCAACAGCTGAATAATAACTAATTTCAGGGATATTTGAAGTATAATTATCACCTTTATCAAGGCTTAGAATGGCTTCGTTGATGGCAACCGGCAATATACCAGCCAAAGCAGAAGGAACGTGAGAGGTAAGCAATCCACATCCGCAACGCAATGCTGCTTTAGCAGAGAGAATAGCCGCTCCGGGCATAGACCTGCTGCCTGCTATTATCAGTGCATGGCCAAATGTACCCTTATGCCCGAACTTTAACCTTTTCTTAATGTGAATATCTGATGTTTCGGTCAAAACATATTGAACCTGGGTCTGGGCAACTGCATTTTTGTCAAGTCCGATATCCAGCACTGTCCAATCACCAACAAATTGGGCATTTTCAGCAAAAAAGAAAGACAAAAAAGGAAACTGGAATGTCAGTGTATGTTGAGCATTGAAAACTGTTTGCCCTGTATTGGCCTTAACATCCATCAATCCTGTAGGTATATCTATAGCTATTTTATAGGCTTTTATTTTATTAAGTTTTTCAATCAGCTCAGCCAATCTGCCATCCAGCGGTTTGTTCAGGCCAGAGCCCAGCACAGCATCGACAATTACATCATCTTCTTTTATTGCAGGCAAGTGTTCTTCAATGTTTTCAAACCTTACATACACACGGGTATTTTTCAGCCTTCCCAAATTCAACGCTGCGTCAGGCGAAAGCTTATCTTTTCCAGCGACCAGATAAACAGTAGCTAAATAATCCTGGTTGTCAAGCTGTCTGGCAATAGCCAAACCGTCGCCACCATTGTTGCCACTACCACAAAAAATATGAAAGTGCTGATGCTTCCCAAAACGAACCATTAGCCAGTGGGTACACTGCCAGGCAGCCCGTTCCATGAGGTCGGCACTTTTTATAGGTTCTGATTCAATGGTCATCCGGTCAATTTCCCTGGTTTGCGCAGATGTAAGTATTTTCAGCATGGTAACACTGGTTTTAAGTTACAATTGAAAACTCCTTAGAAGGGCATATTTTGTCAAACTTTGACAAAGTTATTTTTCTTATTGCAATAATGTTTTAAATTAGCACCTTAGATGTTATAAAGTTTATCAAACAAAAATACGAAAAATATGTTCAAAGGACATCCCAAAGGCTTATATGTGCTCTTTATTTCCAATATGGGCGAACGTTTTGGTTTTTATACCATGTTTGCTATTCTCACCCTTTTTTTGCAAGACCATTTTGGATGGAACGAAAGTCAGGCCAGCATCCTGTATGGGTGGTTTATCATGTTGAGTTACCTGACTCCTCTGTTGGGAGGCATTTTGGCTGATAAATTCTTTGGATATGGCAAGGCGGTGATATTAGGTCTCATTGTTATGGCTTTGGGATACCTTGTTTTATCTCAAGGGAATGGTTCAACTCCTTATACAATCTATGCCGGATTGTTTATTGTTGCATTAGGGATTGGATTTTTCAAAGGAAACCTCAATGTCCTTGTCGGAAACCTATACAATACCTCAGAACTAAAGTCATTGAGAGATTCAGCTTTTATCATTTACTACATGGGCATCAATGCCGGAGCACTCTTTGCCCCTTATGCCGCAGCATGGGCAAAATCTTTGTTCCTCCAGCATGCAGGCTGGGTTTATGATCCTGCACTACCTTCCGTTTTACACAACATCATAGCAGGCATTGCACCTACTACTGAGCAGTTAGCTTTGGTAAATAAATACACTAATTCAGCCGATTTGGCAGGTTTTGCCCACAAATACCTTGAATTATTGTCAAAAGGATATCTCATGGCATTTGGACTGGCAGCAATAGCAAGCGTTGTATCATTAGGCGTATTTTTATTATTTAAAAAGCACTATAAGTACGCCGATTATACATATAAAAATGCAAGTGCTGACGCTAAAGAGAAAGAACTCACCCCGACAGAAACCAGGCAGCGACTGGTAGCATTGGGATTAGTATTTTTAGTTGTGATATTTTTTTGGCTGGCCTTTCATCAAAATGGCAGCACCCTGACGTTCTTTGCCAGGACATATACCAACCTCGAGGTGGGCAAATTCTCCGGCCTGTTTTTTTCGTTGCCTTTCATTGTTTGTTTTGTCATTTTTATTTCTCTTTTGCCCTCAGTTTTCAACAAAAAAATTGTAGCCATCCGAAGAAGCCTTTATGGAGCTGTTTCTTTAGTTTTATTGATGGTTTTGGCTTATTTTATCTATACGCAGCCAGGGCAAAGCACAATAGACCCTTCATTATTCCAGGCATTCAACCCAATTTTTATCATATTGCTGGGTCCATTGGTAATCTGGGCTTTTTCACTTCTAAACAAACGCGGGGCAGAGCCTTCAACTCCTGCAAAAATTGGCCTGGGAATGTTCATCACGGCCATTGCATTTGGCTTATTGATAATCCCGTCCATCGGAATGCCTGTGGCAGAGAGCTTACAAGGTGCAACCGTATCTAAAAGTATTGCAGCATCACCGTTTTGGTTGATTAGCAATTATTTTGTCATTACTATTGCTGAGTTATGCTTAAGCCCAATGGGCTTATCGTTTGTCTCTAAAATTTCACCACCAAAATATAAAGGTTCTATGCAAGCCGGATGGTATGTTGCCATGTCTATAGGCAATTTGCTTGCCGGGCTACTTGGGGTTTATTACTATCGCTGGCCATTGTGGGTGTTTTTTGCCATGCTTGCCATACTCAGTATTGTCTCAGGGTTATTAATGATGTCTTTGCTAAGGATAATAAAGCAAACTGAAGGGAAGTGAAAACAAAAAAAATTTATCATGCGTAAAAATATGTATTACTTCATTTTGCCCAACCTTTTGCAGATACAAAACAAATAACTATATTTGAAAATTGTTGTAAGGTTGTTAAAAGCGATTGTTTAATAGCTAATTTATCTATCGTTTGAAGCATTAATCAGAATGAGAAACAAAGCATATATTATACTTTTTTTATTAGTTATTGCACCAATAAATCTTTTGGCAAGAACTTATAATATTGATAGTCTAAAAATAGAATATAAAAATGCCACAGAAGATACCTCCAAAATCAAAGTTCTTTCGCTCATTGCAGTTAGTTACCTGGATAAACAAGATTATGAAAAAGTGATAGAAAATTGCCAGGCAATAATTGAAATTGCAAATGGGAAAAACGACAGGATTGAAATAATCCAAGCATATTATTGGCTTGGGATATCTTATTATAGAAAAGGTAACGTCAATGAAGCACTTTCCTATTATCTAAAAGCGCTTGCCATAGCAAAAGTTATAAAAAACAATTATAAATCTGACATTTTAAATGACATAGCTGTTTTATATAAAGGCAGAGGAGAATATTTAAAAGCTATTGAATATTTTCAACAAAATCTTGAATATGCCGAACAGGTAAAAGATAGCCTGATGATTGGCAAGACCTTAAATAACATGGCCAATGTATATTTTTCTTATGGCATTTACCAAAAGTCAATTGAATATTATGAAAAAAGTATCCCTATTTTTCATAACATTGGCAAAGAGATGTATGTAGCTTATCTTTATATAAATCTCGGTTTGAGCTATAAGAAAGTTAATCAAAGAACTAAAGCCTTAGAATCATTTAATAAGAGCAAAGAAATATTTTCTTCTCTAAAATTTAAGGCTGGCATAGCCCAGGTAAATGGAGAGCTGGGGACTTATTATGCAGAACAAGGCAACTATAACATGGCCTTAAGGTTTCATGAACAATCTCTTGTTGTTTATATAGCATTAGGTGAAAAAATGCTTATTGCCCAAACATATCAAGCAATTGGCGAAGTTTATCAAAAATCGGGAGCAGCCTCTACAGCATTAACTTATTATGAAAAAAGTTTGGCTTTGTTTAAAGAACTCAACGCCAAAAAAGAAATGCTGGACAATTATCAGAATATTGCCAGTATTTATTCTGTTTTGGGAGACTATAAAAAAGCTTACGAAAATTTCAAAACATACTCCAACCTCAAAGACTCTACCCTTAGCGATGACTTCCTGAAGCAAATGCAGGAAATGGAAGCCAAGTACGAATCGGCCAAGAAAGAAAACGAGATAAAGCTGCAAAAGGCCGAAATTTCAAAGAAAGATGCTGAAAGTAAACGCAAAAACATCTTTATGATTGCTATCGGCTTGATAGCGCTTATGGTGATTGGGTTTGCAGTACTTATATTCAAACAATATTCAGAAAAGAAAAAAGCCAATATCCTGCTTGCCCAACAAAATGACGAAATAAAAAAACAACGTGACCAGATATTCCAGCAAAAAAAGGAAATAACGGATAGCATCCATTATGCAAGCCGCATACAACGTGCTGTTTTACCAGCATCAAAACTACTGGATGATGCCGGAATTAAACATTTCATTTTGTACAAACCACGCGACATTGTTAGTGGCGACTTTTATTGGATTAACCAAAAAGACAACAAGTTGATAGTTGCTGCTGCCGACTGTACCGGACATGGAGTGCCAGGCGCATTCATGAGTATGTTGGGCATGGCCTTTTTGAATGAAATTGTAACCAAAGCCGAATTTAACAATGCCGCCGATATCCTCAACCAACTTCGCGTATTGATTGTAAAATCGTTGCACCAAAGCGGCAAGCAAGAAGAAACTAAAGATGGCATGGACATTACTCTTTGTATGATTGACAAAGAAAACTGGAATTTACAATTTGCAGGGGCTTTTAACCCACTGTACCTTATACGTAATGGCGAAATTATTGAAGGCCCTGCAGACCGTATGCCTGTGGGCTTCCATGACAAACTTGAAGTGCCGTTTACCAACACAGAGCTGCCCATACAGGCTGGCGACACCTTGTATGTTTTCTCTGATGGGTATGTTGACCAATTTGGGGGCGAAAATGGCAAGAAATTCATGGCCAAACGTTTCAAACAACTTCTTCTCGATATACAAGACAAACCTATGGATACCCAACGCGATATTCTTGATACTAATATTATAGACTGGCGCGGCGAACTTGACCAGGTGGACGATATCTTGGTTATTGGAATGAGGTTGTAATATTTTTATTGAATTAAGCTTTTAACTAATATTTCAAAGAATTCTTTTTACCGCAACAGAGTATTAATATCCATATCGCAAAGAACTGCAAGGAAAATATTTAAACCTTTGCGGTTCTCTGCGAATACTTTTGTGTACTCTGCAATTTATCTTTCTCTAAAAGCCTAATTCAATATTTTATACTGCATATTGCAGTTTTTCCCTCTTAATTTACTTAAAGTTTTTATAAATAATTGCATATTTTTGCACTCGAAATGAATATCTATACAGATGAGTGTAAAAACAAAAAGGCTTATCGCCATTCGCAAAATACTTAGTACTTCGCAAATCGGCACCCAGGAAGAATTGCTGGAAGAGCTTTCCAATAAAGGATTTCAGGTAACACAAGCTACGCTTTCGCGTGATTTAAAGATGCTCAAAGTTGGTAAAATGGCCGAAGCCGGCAAAGGTTATGTCTATTTTTTGCCCTCAGACCATGAAAACAAAGCTGCCAAAGCTACCGACTCAAGAGATAGTTTTCCTATTAATGGTTTCCTATCGTTAACTTTTTCAAAAGGACTGGCAGTAATAAAAACCAAATCAGGCTATGCCAGCAGTGTAGCTTCTCTGATTGACAGTTCCGATTGTTATGAAATTATTGGTACCATAGCCGGGGATGATACTATTCTCATCATCCCTGTTGAAGATGCAACACCTCAAGACATTCGTAATGCCCTGAAACTAATCATGCCAGATTTGGAGAATAAAATTTAAAAACAAATTTAAAGACCGGCCAAGTAGCGAAAATTAACTAAATTTGCGGGTTTAAAGCGTTTAATTATGGGCTCAGTAAAAAATACTAAAATAACCATCCTTGGCGGTGGAAACATCGGGATGTCGATTGCTGCAGGGTTAATCAAATCAGGCCAATGGAAAGCTTCAGATTTGACTATCACCCGGGTAGCCTCTCAATCACTTACAGATATTGTAAATATGGGTATAAATGCCACCCATGACAACAAAAAAGCATTGAAAGATGCTGATTTTGTTTTTTTAGCTGTTCAGCCACGTCAGGCTGTCAAGGTTCTTGAAGATATTAAAGAAGCCCTGGATCCTAAAAAACATAATATAATATCTGTTGTAACTGCTTTAAGCTTTGCCGATATCGAAAAAGTAATAGGTAAAGGTTTCTCTCTTACGCGCATTATGCCCAATACAGCCATTTCTATATGCGAATCGATGACATGCATGGCCAGCAATGATACTGAATCTGAAATGTTCAAAAAAGCACAGGCTTTAGTTAACCACCTTGGAAAAACCCTGATTATAGAAGAAAAGATGATGGCAGCTGCTACAGTGCTTGCCTCATGCGGAACAGCTTTTATGATGCGTTTTATCCGTGCTGCGGCACAGGGCGGCATCCAGGTAGGTTTTCATGCCAGCGAGGCCCAGTACATTGTAGCCCAGGTTGCAAAAGGGGCAGCTTGTCTTTTGATGGAAAACGGCCTGCATCCCGAACAAGAGATTGACAAAGTTACTACCCCTATGGGCCTTACCATCAAAGGCCTGAACGAAATGGAACACAACGGCCTCAGCTCGGCTGTAATCAAAGGGATAGTACACTCCTACAACGAAATGGAAAAAATTAAATAATCAGACCTTTAAAAAATGAAGCTTTGGGATAAAGGAACTCCTGTAAACCAACGTGTAGAGCAATTTACCGTAGGCCGTGACCGTGAAATGGATAAAATGCTTGCAAAAGCGGACATCTTAGGTTCGTTGGCCCATATCGCCATGCTCAACAGCATTGGACTTATTGCAGATGATGAATTAAAGCTTTTGTCAGCTGCTTTGAAAGATATTTACAAAAACCATCTTACGGATTTTACCATAGAACCTGGTGTAGAAGATGTGCATTCGCAAATAGAGCTTATGCTAACCCGCAAGCTTGGCGATGTAGGAAAGAAAATCCACAGCGGCCGTTCACGCAACGACCAGGTGCTGGTGGATATTAAGATTTTTGCCCGCGAACAAATCAGGGAAATCCATGATTTGATATTAACGCTTTTTGAAACGCTTGTTGCACTTAGCGAAAAACATAAAAATGTTCTAATCCCAGGTTATACGCACCTTCAAATAGCCATGCCATCGTCTTTTGGCTTGTGGTTTGGAGCTTATGCCGAGAGCCTTACAGATGACCTGCTAATGCTGCAAACGGCGTATCGCATTACCAATCAGAACCCGTTAGGGTCGGCTGCCGGGTACGGCTCATCGTTTCCGCTTAACCGCACCATGACTACAAAGTTGTTGGGTTTTGAAACCCTCAATTTTAATGTTATTTATGCTCAGATGAACCGTGGAAAGACTGAAAAGACCATAAGCTTTGCACTCTCTTCCATTGCTGCCACGCTGGCCAAGATGTCTATGGATATTTGCCTGTTTATGAGCCAAAATTTTAGTTTTGTCAGCTTCCCCGATGAGCTTACCACAGGCTCGAGCATCATGCCACACAAGAAAAACCCCGACGTTTTTGAACTTATCAGGGCCAAAGGAAACCGCATACAGGCATTGCCAAACGAGATAAGCATGATGCTTACTAACCTTACATCGGGCTATCACCGCGATTTTCAGCTGCTAAAAGAAATCCTTTTCCCGGCCATGGAAGACATGAAAGCCATGCTGGACATTGCCAACATGATGTTGCAGAATATCAGGGTAAAAGACGACATCCTGAAAGACGAGAAATATAAGTATATCTTCAGTGTGGAAGAAGTAAACCGCCTGGTATTGAAAGGTGTTCCTTTCCGCGATGCTTATAAACAAGTTGGAGGGCAGATAGCTGAAGGAAAATTCAATCCATCATTGACAGTAAAACATACTCATGAAGGGAGTATTGGAAACCTTTGTAATGAAAATATAAGAAAAAAGATGCAAAATATCAGCGAAGGCTTTTGTTTTGCCAATGTTGACAAAGCTTTACAGCATTTGTTACAATAACCCCAATTTAAACAATTGATTATTTTATGAAAGACAGAGCAAGGTTAAAGGAGAAAGAGAAAATTGTTATTAAAATAGGTACTTCGTCATTGACTCACGATAATGGCAAGATAAATTTTAAAAGCTTTGAAAAGCTTGCCAGTGTTATCAGTCAAATGGTCAATGATGGCAAAAAAGTACTGTTGGTTACTTCAGGGGCAATTGCTGTAGGGGCGGGGAAAATAGGCCTGGGACAAAAACCATCAAAATTGTCCGAAAAACAGGCACTTGCTGCTATCGGACAAGCTGAACTTATTAAAATCTACGAAAAATTCTTTGCCGACCATAACAAAATCTCAGCCCAGGTGCTTTTGACAAAAGATGGTGTGCTAAACCCCATCAGGAGGCAAAATGCCAAAAATACATTAAATACTCTGCTCAGCATGGGCATTGTGCCTATCATCAACGAAAATGACACCGTGTCAACAGATGAGATTGAATTTGGCGATAACGATACCCTGTCTGCCCACGTGGCAGTGGTTTCAGAAGCAGATTTGCTGGTTATCTTATCAGATATTGACGGGCTTTTTGACGGCGATCCTCGTAAAGATGCTAATGCAAAAATTATTTCGAAAGTTGGCAACGTTGACGATGTTGAAAAATATGCAGGGGCTTCCAATTCTGAGTTTGCCAAAGGTGGAATGATAACAAAAATTGCGGCTGCACGCTTGTGCAATAATGCCGGCATCGACATGGTTATTGCCAAAGGCGAAGACCCTGCCATTGTACTGGATATTATTGCCGGAAAAGATTTAGGTACTCTTTTTGTTGGGAAAACAGAAATAAGTATCAAAAAACCAGAAGAATCTGTCATTTATAAAGAAAAAAGAGGTTAGGTTGTTGGTAGTTGCTAAATATTAGTTATGCAGCTGCTAAAAAAAATAAAAATAGAAAGATTAGAAACAAAATTTGAAGATGACAAAATCAAAAATCGATAAAATAACAATCCATAGTAAATGTTTAGGCAAAGAAATGAATGTATTAGTCTATTTGCCTTATGATTACGATAAAAAAGAAAATTTGACGACATTGTATTTTTTACACGGAAGAAGTGGCGATGAAAATATTTTAATAGAAGCAGGTATTAATATTGTTGCGGATAGATTAATAGCAAATCAGGAAATAGAATCAATGATAATTGTCTGTCCAAATATAGAGAATAGCAGAGGGCTAAATTCTTCCTTTAATTGTAAAGAGGTTAGAGATCCGTTGGGTAGAATAATTAACATAGGAATGTATGAAGACTACCTAATAAGAGAGGTTATTCCTGAAATTGATAATAGATATAATACCAATAGAAATCGAAATGGCAGGTATATTGGAGGAGCTTCGGCAGGAGGATATGCTGCACTTCATAATGCCTTTCGTCATTATGATTTATTTTCGAAGGTTGGAGGGCATATGCCTGCAATAGAGCTTAAGCTTGAAGATGAAGACAAAGCCTATTTTCAAAATCAAGACATTTGGGAAAAATACGATCCGATTACAATTGCACAACAAATGAAATCCTGTGATTTAAAGGTTTATCTTGATGCTGGCGATAAAGATGAAGGTCGTTTTTATGAAGGATGTCTAATTTTAAATAAAATCCTAAATGAGAAAGGTATTGATTCACAAAATCATGTTTTTGAAGGATGCCATAGTTTAGAGTATATAAAATCTAATTTTGAAAAGTATATGTTTTTTTACGGAAAAAAATAAAGCCGATCGCATAACACGCATTATAGTTAATTGCTGGTGAAGTATTTGAGCGGTACAACTCGTATCAAACCTATTGCAAACTGGCAGGACAGCGTTTCGAAAGCGGAAACAAAAACATACTCCCAAAACATTGATAGTCAATTAAAAAATTAAATTATTGAAATGAGCCAGATTATAGATATAGCAAAGCAAGCAAAAAAAGCGTCTATTCCAATGTCAGCATTATCTGCTAAAACAAAGAACAACGCATTAAAAGCCATAGCCAATGCATTAGTCAAAGCTGAAGCACAAATTATTGAGGCCAATACAAAGGATTTGCAAAAAGCAGAACAGGAAAAGCTTGCTGCTCCTTTGCTTAAACGTTTGAAATTCGATAAAAACAAGATAAAAGAGGTTGTTGATGGCATCGAAAGCCTGATACGCCTTGCTGAACCTGTTGGCCAAACACTCTCGGCCACCGAATTGGACAATGGTCTTGAGCTTTACAAAGTAAGCTGTCCTATAGGGGTTATAGGAGTTATTTTTGAATCTCGCCCTGATGCCTTGGTCCAGATATCATCACTTTGCCTTAAAAGTGGGAATGCCGTTTTACTTAAGGGGGGCAGCGAAGCTTTGCATACAAACCGCATTTTAACAGAGATAATTACCAAAGCATCTGCAGATGCAGGCATTCCCCAGGGGTGGCTCCATCTTCTTGAGACCCGCTCGGATGTAAACGAAATGCTCAAAATGGATGATTATATCGACCTTATCATCCCTCGCGGTTCTAACGAGTTTGTGAAATACATCATGGACAATTCTAACATCGCTGTGTTAGGGCATGCTGATGGTATTTGCCATGTATATGTTGACAAAGAGGCTGACATAGATATGGCAGTGTCTGTTGCTGCAGATTCTAAGACTCAATATGTTGCAGTTTGCAATGCAGCCGAGACTTTACTGGTGCATTCGTCTATTGCCCCAAAATTTCTACCTGCTTTAAAAGAGAAGATGGACGCTTTGCATGTAGAGTTACGTGGTTGCGAAAAAACATTAAAATATATTTCAGTAAAACCTGCCAGCGAACAAGATTGGGCTACGGAATATTTAGATTATATATGGTCTGTAAAAGTAGTTGATTCTATGGACGAGGCTATTGAGCATATAAACAAATATGGCTCGGGGCATACCGAGTCTATCATTACCAAAGACAACGTTGCAGCCTTAAAATTCATGGATTTGTGCGACAGTGGCAATGTGTTCTGGAACGCCAGCACACGCTTTAGTGATGGTTTCCGCTATGGATTAGGTGCTGAAGTTGGTATCAGTACTAATAAAATTCATGCCCGTGGCCCTGTAGGCCTCGAAGGGTTGCTTATTTACAAATGGAAACTCATTGGCAACGGCCAGATTGTGGCTGATTACGCTTCTGGGAAAAAAGTTTTTACCCATAAAAAACTAGATAAAAAGTTTAACCCAAGTTAAACATAAAAAATGCCTAATTGGGGTTAAAACAGCTTTGCTTTTATTTCAGCCTTTTATGGTTGAAAAAATTATTTATTAAACTTTATCTTCGCTTCAAGACAAAAATAGCTATGGCTGATAACATTCAAATAGAAGACAGTTGGAAGGAATTGCTGGCTGATGAATTTGAGTCAGGCTATTTTGCTGCGCTAAAAACATTTTTGATTGAAGAAAAGCAGAAATATGAAGTGTTTCCCCCGGGAAGCCTAATTTTCAGTGCTTTTAACCTGACACCGGTTGACAAAGTCAAAGTGGTGATAGTGGGGCAAGACCCTTATCATGGGAAGGGGCAAGCCCATGGGCTTTGTTTTTCTGTTCAACGTGGCATAAAACCGCCGCCATCGTTGGTCAATATTTTTAAAGAACTACAGGACGATATTGGCATTGCTATTCCATCTCATGGATGCCTTGATAGTTGGGCAAAACAAGGCGTGCTATTACTAAATGCAACGTTGACGGTACGTGCCAATACGCCTCGTTCGCATTTTGGCAAAGGTTGGGAAAAATTTACAGATGCCGCTATAAAATTACTATCTGATAAGCGAAACAACCTTGTATTCTTTCTCTGGGGCAATGATGCCAAAGCAAAGGAAACATTGATTGATAGCAAAAAGCATTTAATCCTGAAAGCTGCCCATCCTTCGCCATTTTCGGCTTACAATGGCTTTTTGGGTTGCAAGCATTTTTCGAAAGCCAATCAATATCTCGTCCAGCATGGTTATGAGCCTGTAGATTGGAATTTGAAGTAAATTGTTTTTTGATGACGACCTATATTTCTGTTTCTTGTTTTTTTTGTTTCCAGAAATAAAAGAGCAATATTCCGGTCAAAAATATTGAGGTGAACAATACAGGTAAGTTCAAAGCACTTTCTACTCCTGCCTTGTCGATGTCAATGCTTGTATAGTGGTTGAAATTCAGGTAAAAGAAAACAACACCTAACGCATTGTTGAGAAAGTGGGATAATACAGGTAGCCATATACTCCCACTCCATAGCAGCAGATATCCAAACATTACACCAAGTAGGAATCGTGGGATAAATCCATAGAATTGGAAATGGATACTACTGAAAACTGCTGCTGCAATGATAATTCCCCAATGTGCATTTTTGGTCCACTCAGTAAATATGCGTTGAAACAAGCCTCTGAAAACAAATTCTTCGCCAACAGCAGGGATTAAAGCCATTATAAACAAGTTGAGCAGCAAACCGCTTATTGTACTAGTTTTTAAGAAGGCCTCGGTAAGTGATTGGGCGTTTTTTTCTGCATCTTTCATCCAGCTTTCTATGCCCGACAACCACGACGGGAGTTTCATCAATGAGTTGATGTGTTCGGTAAAATTGATAAAGGGTACAGCACATATCAAGATAAGAATGGCAAGTAATGCACTCTTTGCAGTAGGCCTTTCTTTTAAATACAAATAATTTAATGGCCTTTGGCCAAAGAAAAATGGCAAAGCCAATGGGGGCAATACAAACAAAAATATCGACTGAAAAGTTTGCAGGTATTTCAAAATATTAATACCAGTAGTCGAATGTATGTCGGCTCCAGCTGTCAGTGTTTTCAGTATGTCATTTCCCCAAACAGGGATAGCAAAAAGCACACTGAGAAACATCCCTATCAGCAGAAATGTTGCCATAAATGCAATGCTTAACATTATCTTAAGCCCGGGTGTAGCGTTTTCGAACCAGTTGTATCTCATTTTTAATGTCAATTATTGTTGCAGATTGATTTCAAAGCTTGTTTTATATAGACTTTATCCTGACGTTGTTTCTTGAAACTATAAAGCCTAACTTTGCAGCTACAAAAGTAATAATTTATTGGAGAGCTGAAGGTTGAAAATTGCAGACATTGAGTTGGGTGAGCGGCCTGTATTCCTGGCCCCGATGGAGGAAGTGACGGATGTTTCTTTCAGGCGTTTTTGTAAAGAATTTGGTGCAGACATGATGTACACCGAGTTTATTTCGTCTGACGGGCTAATCCGCAATGCAGGTAAGTCATTAAAGAAGCTGGAGATATTCGATTATGAGCGTCCCATAGGCATACAGATATACGGCCATCTGAAAGATGCAATGGTAGAGGCAGCTATTATTGCTGAACGTGCAAACCCTGATGTGATAGATATTAACTTTGGGTGCCCGATGAAAAAGATTGTCCGTCGTGGCGCTGGATCAGGCATGATGAACAATGTGCCGTTGATGGTAGAAATTACCGATGCCATCGTCAAGGCTGTAAAAAAGCCAGTTACCGTGAAAACCCGCCTTGGGTATGACGAGGAAAACAAAAACATTGTCGATATAGCCGAAAGGCTTCAGGATGTTGGCATCAAAGCTATCACCATCCATGGCCGTACCCGTAGCCAGCTTTATACCGGAAAGGCAGACTGGACTTTGATTGGTGCAGTAAAAAATAATCCACGCATGACAATTCCTGTTATTGGCAATGGAGATATACGTTCTGGCTTCGATGCTTATGAGGCTTTTGAAAAATATGGGGTGGATGGCATTATGATTGGACGGGCCACTGTTGGGTGTCCCTGGATTTTTGAGGAAATAAAGCATTTTCTTAAACATAAAAGTCCACTTCCTCCCAAAAATGTGGCTGAAGTATCAACTCTTGTAAAGAAACACCTTTTGCTTTCTGTTGAATTGAAAGGAGAACGTGGCGGAATACTCGAAATGCGACGGCATTTTGCGCATTACTACCGTGGGTTGCCCAATTTTAGGGAAACCCGTATTAAACTCCTCACCTCTTTGAATGTTGATGAAATATTGCAAATTATCGATAGTATTGATGAGCGGTATGGAGAGCTTTTCATGCCTCCTGTTGACGAAAAACATTAGTTGTTTCATTTTTTTTATCTCCGCATTTTTTTGTTACAAATTTTCTGGACTAATTTTATATGGATACGTATATATGAAGAAAAACTTTATGCGAACGTTTCATTCAAAAATCTTTATTTTCTGCGTTTTTGTTTTGACAGGTATTTCACTGGCTTATTCTCAGCAGGCTAATGATGGTGTTTCGAGCAAAGGACCCGCCAATTATGATGGTACAAAAACAATCAATGCACAAACCAATGATACTGCTAAAGTTGCTTTAAAACAGGAAACTATTGACAATGCCCCAAAAGCTGATGTTGCTCCAGCCAATACAGTCATTTCGGAGCAAACAACCTCTGAACGTTATGATACTATTGTAAAAAAAACTGGAGGAAAGATGAAGGTCAAAATTACCGGGAAAAACGTGCATGAGGTAACCTTTTTTATGCCTGGAGAGAAGAAAGAAAAAAGGCTAAGTACGGGATATATTAAGGAGCTTCGTTATGCTGATGGACGCATTGACCTCATTGACAATACCCCTGAAAAAATCACAGCCAAAGATCCCATTCTTTTAATTCCTGAAAGTGAATGGAAAAAAGTGGAAGTGGCCAAAAGTGAAATTGAGGTGAAAGATTTGGTTGAAAAAGAGGTTATTGAAGCTGAGGCCGAAGGGAAAAAATATACCACTACAGATAGTTTTTTGGAAAAAAATGCAATTGTCATTTTACGAAAAAAGGCGGTAAACCTTAATGCCACTAAAATATTGGTTATTGATAAGATTGTAACCCGCGAGTATGGCGAATTTCCGAAGATGAAAGTGATTGCCAAAGCTTATGCCAACGAATGATTTGGTTTTTACTTTCAATAAATCTACTTTTGTTTTTTATTTCTAAAAAAGAATGGAACGAATAGCATTGTTTCCCGGGTCATTCGACCCATTTACCATTGGTCATGAGTCAATCGTAAAACGCGGGTTGTCTTTATTTGATAAAATCATCATTGCCATAGGGAGCAATAGCGATAAGGCTGGTTTTTTCCCTGTCGAAAAACGTATCCAATGGATTAAGCAGGTTTTTGAGTACGAAGAAAAGGTCATGGTTGCCCAATATACCGGCCTTACTGTAGAATTTTGCAAAGAAGTCGGGGCTCAGTTTATTATTCGTGGATTGCGCACTTCTGCTGACTTTGAATATGAGAGATCTATTGCTCAGGTGAATAAAGCTATGGCTCCTGAAATTGAGTCTGTTTTTATCCTTACTGCGCCCGAACATGCTTCGGTTACATCTTCTATAGTCCGCGATATTATCAGGCATGGCGGAGATGCTTCTAAGTTTCTCCCCAATAGCCAAGAATTGAAAAATTTGCGAATACACTGATTTTAATTTTCCCCAAACTATGATATACAAAAAAGACCAAGCCGCTGAATTCGAGAAACAGGGCGTAAAAATGCGTGTTTATAACTCGAAAGAACAATGTCCTGAAGCTTCTGTCGTTTACCAGGAAACGCAAACCGGTCACCACGAGGAGTTTTATCACTCCAAAAGTAATTTTATATTTTATATCATTGAAGGAGCTGGAACCTGGTTCATTGAGGATATTCCTTATGATGTTGAAGCTGGAGATGTTGTTATTGTGCCTCCAGGTAAAAGATTTTATTATAAAGGCAAGCTTAAACAGGTTTGCATTACATCGCCTTCATGGGAGCCTCAATATGAGCATCATGTAAGGGATGTAGAGTTTTAATCCTAAAGTTTTATTGTTTCATTGCCCGGTCCATTTCGCGGGAAGCATCTTTACGTTTCAGATCTTCGCGTTTATCGAATTGCTTTTTACCACGGGCAAGGGCAATATCGAGCTTAGCAAGTCCACGCTCGTTTATCCACAGGCTGATGCAAACAATGGTCAATCCTTTGTCCTGCGACTTTTTATACAGCTTGTCAAGCTCTTTTTTGTTTAGCAGGAGCTTGCGCTCGCGGCGTGGTTCGTGGTTGTTGCAGGTACCCCAGTCGTATTCGGCAACATGCATATTTTTTACGTACAATTCGCCATTGACAAAGTAACAATAAGCATCGCTCAGGTTAGCTTTTCCGGCACGTATAGATTTTATTTCGGTGCCAACAAGCTTTATCCCTGCGGTATAACGCTCCAAAAATTCGTATTCAAACGAAGCTTTTTTGTTGCGGATATCTATTTTTTGTTGTTCTGTTTTCATTTTTATAGCTTGGCTGCAAAGGTATGCAAAAAAGCTTTTACGTCAAATTCGGATTATTGCTGCAAGGCATGGCTGTAATGCAAAGGCTTTAATATAAAACTAAACGACCAGTGTATTGCCAAATAAGTAATAACAATACATGCAAAGGCCAGCAACAAGATTTTCATTATCGTCAAAGGGTCAGCAATGGCAGCCATCTTAGCACCCCTGTAAAATGGGTACATGCCATAAATGCCAAGGAACATAAAAAACGAGCCCAGCGTGGGGTAATTGGCTAAAATGCCAGCCAATGCCGTTGCAACCCAAAAGAATGCAAGTGAATACAGCATGAGGATAAACAGCTTATCATAGTCAATCTGGGCAATCTTCCGGATAGAGATTTCGTACACCAACAACGACGATACATACAACGAAAAAAAGCTTGCCGCAACTACTTCTATAGCTTTGAACAGACAATAGACAAATGAATAATTGCCCACAGTAATAGCACTAAATGTATATCCGGCCAGGATAGCTACAGCAAGTACGCCCATAGCTGGTAAAACGTAGTTTTGCATGTGCCAGCGCATTTCCTGCGGTTCTACAAATATTTCTGCCCATCCCTCGTCAGGGTGGAGAATAATCTTCTTCGTCTTTTCCCAAAGTTGTTTATACTTTTGCATCGTTTTGATTTTGTTGGGTAAAAATAGTTTTATTTGTAAAGTTTTTGAAAGAATATTACAATTTTAAAATGTTATCATCCAAATACAACCTGCTTACTATTCTTGGGCCTACTGCTTGCGGCAAAACCCAACTCGCCGTTGCTGCGGCTGCTAAATTAGGCTCGTGTGTCATAAGCGCCGATTCCAGGCAGGTTTATAGGCAAATGGACATAGGAACAGGCAAAGATTTGTCTGAGTATTCTTTTGAAGGCTCGAAAGTGCCTCATTACCTGATAGACATTTGTCAGCCCGGTGAGAAGTACAATGTTTATGAGTTTCAGAAGGACTTTTTCAATGTTTATGAGAAAGTTTACGCTGAAAATGCTATCCCTGTTTTATGCGGAGGCTCCGGGCTATACATCGAGGCAGTTCTGAGCAATTACCAGCTTTTATCAGTTCCGGTCAATGAAGATCTTCGTAATAGTCTGAAAAATAAATCTTTGGAAGAGCTTGCAACGATTCTTGCTTCATATAAATTGATGCACAACAAAAGCGATGTAGATACGGTAAAACGTGCTATCCGAGCTATTGAGATTGCAGAATACCAGAAAAA
>ENA-UOWE01000557-UOWE01000557.1-activated-sludge-metagenome-genome-assembly--contig:-NODE-557-length-53190-cov-5.623374_pt1 | contig 53190 bp, 48 predicted proteins | sample MGYA00249841_ERZ761562 | MGnify/ENA primary metagenome ERZ761562 (study PRJEB28883, sample SAMN05720200) | activated sludge metagenome | isolation source: Anaerobic digester | place: Japan...
AATAGTATCGTTTTGCTGCTTCAAGGTTCAAATGGGTTCTTTAATCAGCGGTTCCATAGATAAGCGCAAGAAGGCCGCGGGGCACAGACGCCAAGCCGATGAAACGGCAATATTCCCGCAGCAGCCAGGGAGCCGTCACACCCAGCAGCAAAGCTCCGATAAAAGCCGTTATGGCCATGGCAAACAGAATATCGGGAAAAACCTTGTGTTGATTCATCGTTTTCACCTCGGCAGTATTATATCGTCGTATTATGTGTTTGTCAATAATTATTTATTTTTTATCAATAATTTTTTATTTTTTATCACGCGTTTCGCAACACAGCGCCGCGGGCTGCCCGCGGCGCTGTGATTTCCGTATGTTTTGAAGGCGGCAGCAGCCGCGTTCAAGCCGGCGGAGGGCTGAAACCCTCGCCGAGGATTTCGCCCGCTTCGGAAACGACCACAAAAGCGTTGTCGTCATGCTGTCTGATGATCTTGTGCAGTTCGGCAACCTCGCTGCTTCTGACAGCGCATACAAGCATATTTTTGCTTTCGCCCGAATATCCGCCGACCGCGGGCAACACCGTGATGCCGCGTTTCATATCGGTAATGACCGACCGGGTGATTTCGCCGGCCTTTTCCGTGACGATGAAAAGCATCTTGCCGCTGCCGGCGCCGTAGAGCAGATAGTCGATAACGCGCGAAGACACAAATATGACGATAGCCGCGTAAAGGGCGCTTTCTTTGCTTTTAAACACAACGGCCGCGGCAAACACGATCACGGCGTCGGCGACAAGGATGACCCGGCCGATGGAAATGTGGGGGAAACGGTGTTTGACAAGCCGCGCAAGGATGTCGGTGCCTCCGGTCGTCGCCCCCCGCATGAATACCAGCGCGAGCCCGGCGCCGGTGATGGCTCCGCAGAACAGCGAGGCCAGCAGTTTGTCGCCCGAATAACGAAGGGACGCCGGCAGCAGGTACTCCATCGCGTCGAGGCAAACAGACAGCATCACGGTTGTCCATAATGTTTTCGCCACAAAACGCTTGCCCAGCACAATCCATGCGGCGATAATCAAGGGAATGTTGAGCACCAGGTTGGTCAGGCCGATGGGCGTATGGATCAGGTAGTTGACCATAATGGCCGCACCGGTGATGCCGCTTTGCGCGATGTCGTTGGGTACGGCGAAGATAATAATCCCCGCCGAAAACAGGACACAGCCGGCAAACCAGGCGGCATTGTCGAGCAGCAGTTCACGCCAGCGGATGGCTCGGGCAAATGCGAGGGCTTTGTTTTTCATCTTTTATTTCCTCATATATTTTTATTCCATGTCCGGTCTGTGCCCGCCGGCCTTTTACCCCGGCATTATATACTGCGGGACATAGGTCAGACGGACCGTAACGCTGCCGTTTTGTGCGGAAAGGACCGAACGCGCCGGCTGCGTCTGCCCCTGCGTGCCAATCATTTCCTCTATCACCGCCTTTTCTCCCAAACCGGTAAAGGCGACGTTCTTGCCGGGAACACTGTCACCGGGAAGAATCAGGATATCCGGCTCATACCAGGCAACATATACAAAACCGCCGTTACCGATGAGCCGGTAAATCAGGACATTTTCGTCCCCGCTGTCGACCTTCACTACAGACGTGCAATTCTTTAAACGGGATGCCGCCTGGCCGATTGCGTAAAATGCCGGACGGACCTCCTCGATCATCCGCTGATTGCTGAAAGGCTTCACGGAGGTCAGCATGATGCCGCTCCAGATGCTGTTGCCGGCCGCCGCGCCGAAAAGCATGGATTTTGACGGGGCAAACTCCTCCATAAAAGCCGTATTGATTGTCAGAACGCCCGCATGGGCTGACAGAAAGATTTTTTTGACCATATCCGTCGCGCAAAACGTGTGGACCCAGGCAATCGCGGTTTCATCCCCGTTGATCAGACGCAGGAAGTAAGCCTTGAGCCTTTCGCGGTCCTCCTCTTTCGCCGGAGGCGAAAGAATGGCGAGCTGGCCGGCGTCGCCCTCGGTTTTCAGCGCGGAGCCGTACCCGAGGAAAGGATTGACCGACGTGTCGCTGACCGCCACCGGTTTGCTGTAATGCCGCAGACCCATTTCGTATTTCAGCCAGCGGACCGTCTGCTCGATTTCGCCGGGATAACACAGCGCGTGAAAGTTGACGATGTCGAAGATGTCGGGCCTGTCGAGAACCTGACGGATATCGGCAAGCGAGTGGTACATAATACGCTTATCGGCGGCCGCAAAAGCCGCCTCGTATTCGCCGGGGCCGGGATCCGTGATAAAAGCCGAACCTGCCAGAAAAGCGGAATGCAGGATTTTCACGGTTTTGGAAGCGGCGTGCGCGGCCTTGTAAGCGCGCTCGAGCATCTTGATATAATCGGCGGCCGGCTCCGGCTCGAAGGAAGAAAATTCGACGCCGATTTCGACGAGGTTGACCGGATACCGCAGGCCGGGCATATCGGCGTTGCCGTCGAGATCGTAGCGTTCGACCACCGCCGATACCCATTTTTCAAAATGGCCCGTGAACTTCGGTTTCGGTGTGAAATTGGTCACGGAGTTCACGTTGGCCCAACCGCAGGCGGGGTGCAAGGGAAGCATGATGTCGCGAAAACCCGCGTTCTGATACTCGGCAACGAATTGATCCAGGGTGTCGAAGTTGATTTTCGCGCACTGGCCCGATTGCATAACGCCCCATTTGAAGTCGCTTGGGTAAGGCTTGACGCCTGTGATTCCCAGTTCGCTGTATTTTGCCGCCATACCGGGCGAAGCGTATTCGACGCCGATGATGATGCCGGGATTGCTGAAATCCGCAGCGTTTTTTTGCGCGGGCGCGCTTGTCGAAGTTTCGGCCGCAGGCCCCGTTTGCGCCGGCGCGTCCGTCGTGGGGACGGTTGCCGGTTGCGTTGCCGCCGTCACCCCGGCGGGCAGCGTCGTTTGCGGCATGTTTTCGCCGGCAGCGCGGTTGGTCGGGATTTGTGCCGGTTCGGGCAGTGGTGAACAGGCCGGCAGCGCGTTGAGAATCAGCAGGCATACGCAAGCAGCGACCGCCGATCTGAAAACCGATGAGCGATTCATATAAAAACCCCCTTACAAACCGAAAAACCTCGGGAAGATTTCACCGCCGGCTTGCGTTTGAGTCGTAAGGTTCTGTTTATATTATATCACACTTTAAAGTGTTGAATTTAATTTGATTCAACAGCGTTTGAAAAAACTGCCGTATCACGTGGCGGCGTGTTATTTGCCGCCATCGCCGGGCGAAGCCCGGCCGCAGATGAGGCCGAAGAGTTCCAGCAGCCTGTCGTCCTCTCCCCTAAGGTAAAGCCAGCCGAAAAGCGCCTCGAGCCCCGTGGCGAGGCGATAGTCGGCCCGGGTGGCGTTTTTGGGGATGCGGGCGCTGTGGGCATTCCTGCCGCGCAGAAAAACAGCCCTTTCCCGCTCGTCAAGGGCAGGTTCAATCACATGCGCGGCCTCCGCCTGCGCCGCGGCGCACACCTGCCGCGCCGCCTGGGTCTGCAGTTTGCCGGAAGGGCGGTTGGCCTGCCTGACGAGTTGTTCCCTGACCAGCAGGTCGAACACCGTGTCGCCGACAAAGGCGAGGGCCGAGGGGCTCAGCAGGTTCACGCCGCCATCGCCGTTACGGGACATATTCGAATTCAAAATCATAAATGGACACCGTATCCCCCTGCTTGATTCCTTTTGCCTCCAGCGCGCCGATGATTCCGCTTGAGACGAGCAGGCGCTGAAAATACTGAAGCGACTCATAATCGTTCAAGTCCACGCGGCGCATCACCCCCAACAGCCATTCGGCCTCGACAAAAAATGTCCCGTCGTGAACCGTGATGGAAAAGCCGGTGTTCCGGCGTTTTTCAAATAACTCGGGCGGGACGGCCGCGCTTTCATAGACTTTGACGGGAGGCAGCGTTTTGAGTTTGGCCGCGACGGCCCGGATCAGCTGTTTGGTCCCCTCCCCGATCGGGGCGCAGACGAGATAAAAATCGCAGCCCTTCGCCTTGATGTAGCGTTCGAGCCTTTCCAGGCGCTCTTGCGAGGCGAGATCAATTTTATTGGCGGCGACGATCTGAGGCAAAGACGAAAGTTCCGGATTGAACTGCGCGAGTTCCGCGTTGATTGTTTCAAAATCTTCCACTGGATCGCGCCCTTCGCTGCCGGCGGCGTCAAGGACATGGACCAGCAGGCGGCAGCGCTCGACATGGCGGAGAAATTCGTGGCCGAGCCCGGCTCCGCTGCCGGCCCCTTCGATAAGCCCCGGGATGTCCGCCATGACAAAGTGCTCGCCCTCGCCCAGGCTGACGACCCCTAAAACGGGTGTCAGCGTGGTAAAATGGTAATCGGCAATTTCCGGTTTCGCGTTGCTGACCACGGAAATCAGCGTCGATTTGCCGACGTTGGGAAAGCCGATGAGGCCGACATCCGCCAGCAGTTTCAGCTCCAGCACAACCTCCCACGACTCGCCCGGCGCCCCGTTTTTTGCGAAGCGCGGGGTTTGGCGCGTCGGTGTGGCGAAATGGGTGTTGCCCCAGCCGCCTCTGCCGCCGCATGCCGCGGTAAAAGGTTCGCCGGATGACATATCCGCGAGAATGGCTCCGCTTTCTTTTTCTTTGATCAGCGTTCCCCGCGGGACACGGATGACAAGGTCTTGGCCTTTCCTGCCGCTCTTGCGGTTTGACGAACCCTTTTGCCCGTCCTCGGCGACGTATTTCCGCTTATAACGGAAATCAAAAAGAGTCGACAAATTATCGTCAACGACAAAGATGACGCTGCCGCCTTTTCCGCCGTCCCCTCCGTCGGGTCCGCCGGACGCGACATATTTTTCACGGTGAAAAGATACGGCGCCGTCGCCGCCTTTGCCCGCTTTGATCAGTATTTCCGCACGGTCGACAAACATCGGGGCTCCTTGTTCAGAGCGGTTTGATTTCGGCACGCGCCCGCTTGATTTCGGCGACAAACGCTTTGGCCGTTTCGGTAATCTTCGCGTAATCCCCCTGCGCGGCCGGACCGGTCAGCGAACTGCCGGCGCCCAGCGCGCAGGCGCCCGCCTTGATCCATTCGGCGGCGTTGGAGACATCGACGCCTCCGGTCGGCATCATTTTGGCGTGGGGCAGAGGCCCCCGGAAGGCTTTGATGATTTTCGGCCCGAACAGTTCGCCCGGAAAGATTTTCAGGATATCCGCTCCCGCTTCCATCGCCAGCACCGCTTCGCGCACGCTCATGACGCCGGGCATCACCGCGACGCGGTAGCGGTTGCACATTCTGACGGTCGCCTCGTTGAGACAGGGGCTGACGATATACTGCGCGCCGGCGAGCATGGCGATCCTGGCGGTTTCGGGGTCGAGCACCGTTCCCGCGCCGAGAATCATCTGCCCGGCAGTATAACGTTTGGCAAGCGCCCCGATCACCTGATCGGCGTGCGGAACCGTAAACGTCAATTCAATGGCCGCGACTCCGCCTTCGAGGCAGGCCTCGGCGATACGCAGCGCGCTGTCCGGATTTTCCGCGCGCACGACCGCGACAATACCGCTTTGCTGTATGGCGGTTAAAATCTGCTCTTTTTCCATCGTTGCCTCCTTAGCTGTCCGACTTATCGTTGAACCCTGGCGCCTTCGCCGTTGACGACGGCTTCCACCTCTTTGAGCGAGGCCATGGACGTATCCCCCGGCGTCGTCATGGCCAACGCGCCGTGCGCGACGCCCAGGTCAAGCGCGCGCTGCGGCTGCGCTCCCGTCAAAAAGCCGTAAATCAAACCCGATGCGAAACTGTCGCCTCCGCCGACGCGGTCAAAGATTTGAAGCGAGGGCAGTTCGATACCCTGATAGAAGACGCCGCCGGCGAGACAGACGGCGCTCCAGTCGTTGACCGAAGCCGTTTTGACCGTTCTGAGCGTTGTCGCGACGACCCGCACAGCGGGGTACATCTCGACAACCCGAAGAGCCATTTTCCTGTATCCCTCGACACTCAGGCCTTTGAGCCCTGCCTCGTTGCCCTCGATTTCCAGACCGAGGCAGGCGGTAAAGTCCTCCTCGTTGCCGATGAGCACATCGACGAAGCCGGCGATGGCGCTGTTGACTTCACGCGCCTTTTCTTTGCCGCCGATGCTTTGCCACAGGGACGGACGGTAATTGAGGTCATAAGAAACCGCGGTACCATATTTTTTCGCCGCCTTGACAGCCTCCAGGGCGGCTTGCGCGGTCGAAGGAGACAGCGCGGCAAAGATGCCGCCGGTATGAAGCCAGCGCACACCGAGTTTGCCGAAGATGAAATCCCAGTCGAAATCGCCCTCTTTGATGAGCGACGCCGCCGAGTTGCCCCGGTCGGATACGCCCAGCGCGCCGCGGATGGAAAAACCCCGTTCGGTGAAATTGAGGCCGTTCCTGACGGTTTTGCCCGTACCGTCGAAAGGAACCCATCTGATCAGAGAGGTGTCGACGCCGCCCTGCAGGATGAGGTCTTCGATGAGGCGGCCGATTTCGTTGTCGGCCAAAGCGGTGGCCACGCCCGTATTCATCCCGAAACAGCGCCGCAGGCCGCGTGCGACGTTATATTCCCCGCCGCCTTCCCAGACGCTGAAACTGCGGGCGGTTTTGATGCGGGTATCCCCCGGATCAAGCCGGAGCATCACCTCGCCGAGGGAGAGTTCGTCAAAAGCGCACTCCTTTTCGGGGCGCAGGTTAAATAGCATGTCGGATTCTCCTTACCGTTCAGACACCGGAATAAGCCGAAAAGCCGCCGTCGACAGGCAGGATGACGCCGGTGATAAAGCCGGACTGCTTTTCGTCGCATAAAAAGATCAGCGCGCCCGTCAAGTCTTCGGTTTTGCCGAAACGGCGCAGCGGCGTGTGGGAGATGATTTTCTGCGCTCTGGGCGTCAGGGAACCGTCGGGGTTATACAGGAGGGCCTTGTTCTGGTTCGAGGAGAAAAAGCCCGGCGCCAGAGCGTTGACGCGGATGCCAACGTCGGCGAAATGGACCGCCATAAACTGCGTGAAATTCGACACAGCCGCTTTTGCGGCGGAATAGGCCGGAATTCTCGTCAGCGGGCGGTAGGCGTTCATGGAGGAAACGTTGACGATGCAGGTGTTCGGCCTGCCCACCATGTCGGCGGCAAAAGCCTGCGTGGTCAGCAGCGTGCCCAGGAAATTGAGGTTGAACACAAACTCGATGCCCTTCGGGTCAAGGTCAAAAAAGGTTTTGACGCCTTCCGCTTTCTCGGCGATATCGCTGAGTTCAAGCGTGTCTTTTGTGGTCGTGCCCAGCGGCGAATTGCCGCCGGCCCCGTTGATGAGGATATCGCACGCGCCAAGTTTGGCGTTGACCTGCGCCCTTGCCTGCTGCAGGCTGTCGGGTTTGAGCACGTCGCACTCGACGGCTACGGCCTCGAAACCCTCGGCGGCAATCTCGCGCACGACGGCCTCGGCCGCCTCCAGCCGCAGGTCGAGCACGGCGACTCTGGCGCCCTGGCGCGCAAGGTCTTTGGAAAAGGCGCTGCACAGCACCCCGCCGCCGCCGGTGACAACCGCCACCCTGTCTTGTAACAGATTACCCATTTTTTTATTCCTCCGGATTGATGATTGTGTGCCCGTGTTCGTATTCTACAAACGCTGTTTCTCGCCGGTTGCGCTCGAACGGTAGATGCCCAAAACAGCCCCGACCGCCTTGCCGCCCTCGGCCGGGTCGATGGAAAAACGTTCCCCGCTGCGCACGCATGCGTAAAAATCGTTGATCAGCGCGTTGTGCCCCGTACCCCAGCAGTCTTTGCCGAAACAGTCGAGTTTTTCGAAGTCGGTCAACTGCCTGAGCGTCTGGCCGCCGCTCAACTCGTAGAGGTTATCCTCTTCCATGCGCAGAGCGACGTGCTCGAACTGCAGTTCGACAAAAACGGGGGCGTTGGCCGAATAGGCCGTGGTCGCGTACAGCAGACCTTTGACACCGCCCGGAAACTCGAACAGCGCACTCGCGGTGTCTTCCACCTCGATAACACCTTTTAAGTGATAGTTGGCTATGCTGCCCGAAACCGCCTGAAAATCGCCCGCAAGGAAGCCCAGCATATCGACGGTATGGATGGCCTGGTTCATCAGGACGCCGCCGCCTTCCTTTTCCAGGCTGCCGTGCCAGTCGTCGGCGTAATAGTCCTCGTCGCGCTGCCAGCAGACAAAACCGCGCACACCCTCCAGCTTGCCGTAAGGCGTCTGGCCGGAAACGAGGCTTTTAAGGTAACGCGCGCTTCGGTTGTAGCGGTTTTGAAAGCAGACACCCATGGCTACGCCGGTCTTTTTCTGCGCCTCGACCAGGGTTGCCGCGCCGTTGACGGAAATCGCGCAGGGTTTTTCGATAAGGACATGGATGCCTCTTTCCGCCGCCGCGAGCGCCATAGGAACGTGCAGATAGTGCGGGGTGCAGATATGCAAAATATCGGGCTTTTCAGCGGCGAGAAGTTCGTCCAGCGACGCGTAGGCCGCCGCATCGTATGCTTGTGCGGCTCTTTGCGCGCGCGGAAAGTCGATGTCGGCTGCGGCGATGAGTTTGGCGTCGGGAATCGACGCGATGCATTGCAGATGCACCTTTGAAATTCCGCCGCAGCCTACGATAGCTATTTTCATCAAACGAATACCTCAGTTTCCGAACGAGTCCGACATGTTCTGGGCGACCGTGCCCGTATCGGTTTTTTTGCCTTTCGAGCCGGCTATTTTCGCCTGCAGTTTTTCATAGAAAAGATCTTCGTCAATTGGCAGGTCCACGGGCCGGCCCAGCCAGGAAGACAGATGCGCCGCGTTGGAGATCATCAGGCCGTTGATGCCTTCCTCTCCCCTTCCGACAAGCGGCTCGCCGCGCAGGATGTTCGCCGCGAAAGCGTTGAGCACGCCGGTGTGCTGCGGGTTTTCGCCGTCCGTTTCGGCCTCGGACCATTGGCCTTTGGGCTTGCCGAAACCGTTGGGCGACGTCATGCAGTGCTCTTTGGTGGAAACATCCAGCCGGTGAACTTTCAGTTTGCCGTCTTCGCAGACGATATGGCCCTTGTCCATGGTGATTTCAAGGCGGTTGGTGCCCGGCGCATCGCCGGTGGAGGTAATGAACACGCCGGTCGCGCCGTTGGGGTACTCGGCATAAATCGTCACGTCGTCCTCGACCTCGATGTCATGCCATTTGCCCTCGTGGCAGAACGCGAGGATTTTCGAGGGCATGCCGCAAATCCACTGCCAAAGGTCGAGATTGTGCGGGCACTGGTTGAGCAGCACGCCGCCGCCCTCGCCTTCCCAGGTCGCACGCCAGCCGCCGGAGTTGTAGTAGGCCTGCGTCCGATACCAGTTGGTGATGATCCAATTGACACGCTTAATTTCTCCGAATTCGCCGCCCTGCACGAGCTCGCGCAGCTTGCGGTAAAGGCAGTTGGTGCGCTGGTTATACATAATGGCGTAGACTTTGTCGCTTTTGGCCGCGGCTTCGTTGGCCTCGCGGACTTGTTTGGTATAAACGCCCGCCGGTTTCTCTGTCAGGGCATGAAGGCCCTTTTCGAGGGCGTATACGGTATAAACGGGATGGAAGTAGTGGGGCGTCGCGATGACCACGGCGTCGATTTCGCCGGAATCCATCATTTCCTCCGCCGTCGGATAACAAAGTATCGAAGGCAGCTGTTCTTTGGCCCATTCGAGGCGCTCGGGGTTGATGTCCGCCACGGCGGTCAAGCGCATTTCATAGAGCAACCCTTGCAGATAATAATTCAGATGGCTCGAGCCCATGTTGCCGACGCCGATGATACCGTAGCGTACGGGCTGGACCTTTTCGGCCACTTTGTGCAGCGCCGAGCATGCGGCCGCGAACGACGCCCGGTTGCTCGGATAGGAAAACCTGCGCATCTTTTCTTCGACTTCGCCTGTTTTTTCAAGCGCTTTTAAGCCGTCGAACACTTTGAGGTGGGGTTCCACGGAAAGGAACCTCGGGCCTTCCTTGCGGGCGAAGCGGCGCAGAATCTCCTCGATATGGCCGTCTCCCTCGCCCGCCGGCACAATGATGCGTTCCCCTGCCAGGGCGTCTTTGATATGCATATAGTCGATATAGGGTTCGAGCATTTCGTAGGCGGCCAGGGTGTCGACGCCGTCCATGATGAAATTGGCAGGGTCAAAAACGCCGCCGAGAAAGCCCTTGAGTTCGGTCAGCATGTCGAGGCAGCGCTCGGGCACGTTGCCGTAAATACCGCGTTCGTTCTCATGGCAGCAGGTAATACCCTGGGACTTGGCGTATTTTGCCATCGCCCCGACGCGGGCGAGCACCTCGTCGCGGTAATCCTCCGGCTTTTCGTCCTCGTCGATGTAAAAACTGAAAATGCGGATATACTCGGCCTCGAGGATATCCGCCACCTCAACGGTATTCTTGAAACTTTCGAAATGCGGCGCAAAATCGTCGTCGATAGTGATTTTGCCGTAATGCGAGCCGATGGAAGAAACCCCGATGCCGTTCTCATCGAGGATTTTTTTAAGTTCTTTTGCTTCCTCGACCGTAAAATCGGAGATGTTATTGCCGCCGACACCCCTGAGTTCGATATGGGTGATGCCGTTCTCCTTGCAGGCCGCGATTTGTTCATAGATGTCTTTCGACGCCTCGTCGGCAAAAGCCGAAAAGAGAAATCTTGCCATTTGTTAAACCCCGCTTCCCAAAATAGTCGTGATGATTCTACCATATAAGGCTGTAAATGAAAAGGAAACCGGGCAAAAAGCGCGCATATCGATATCCTGCGGGAGAAGAACGGTTTTCGGGCTGCGTGCAGAAAGAACCGGCGGGACAAGCCCGCCGGTCCGCGCCGTTGATTCGCAACGCCGCTCAGTAATTCTTTGCCCTGATTTCGAAATAAGCCTGGGGATGCGCGCAGGTCGGGCATTTGGCCGGCGCCGCTTTGCCGACATGGATATGGCCGCAGTTGCGGCAGATCCAGACGGTTTCTTCCGAGCGCTCAAATACGATGCCTTTCTCCAGGTTGGCCAGCAGGGTGCGGTAACGCTCCTCGTGCTCCTTTTCGATATCGGCCACCAGAGAAAACAGCGCGGCGATGCGGTCGAAGCCTTCTTCTTTCGCGGTTTCGGCGAAGCCCTTGTACATCTCGGTCCATTCGTAATATTCGCCTGCCGCCGCGTCGAGAAGGTTCGCGGCCGTGTCGGGGACACTGCCGCCGTGCAGTTCTTTGAACCAGAGTTTGGCGTGCTCTTTTTCGTTGTCGGCCGTGGCGGCGAAAATGGCCGAAATCTGTTCGTAGCCCTCTTTTTTAGCGGCGGAAGAATAATAGGTATACTTATTCCGCGCCTGCGACTCCCCCGCGAATGCCGCCATCAGGTTCGCCTCGGTCTTGCTGCCTTTGAATTCCATCATTAAAACCTCCTTATTCCTTTATTTTGCCGATATTTATTATCAACATAATATAAAGTAATATTGATTATAGCAGAAAACCGCGCCGTTTTTCAAGTTTGTTCCGTGCTTTGCGGCGGGCCGTTTTCGTTGAGAAGATATGCGGCGAACAAAGCGGCGTTGCGTTTGATGTATTCGCCGCCCCGCAGCGCAATGACGCCGTCTTTGAGCACGCCGGCAAAAAGCCCGTCAAGGCGTTTGATGTCCTGCAAGTCGAGCGAAACGTCTTCGTTGTTATCGTCGAAGGCGGCGTACTCCCCGGCGACGGTTTCGGCGTCCGGCTCATCGAGCAGAAGCCGCGCCGCGCGGACGGCGCAGCCGGTCAGCGGTTCACCGTTCAGGCGGAAAAAGGCGCTGAGCGCCGGGACACTGTCAACCGAGAGGTAGTAGGCCGCATAAACGGTTTTGAGCGCCTCGTCGAGCGCGTCGAACGCGGCGTTGATATCTTTTTGTTTTTCGATTCTTTCGCTGACCAGGAGAGCAACCCCCTCGAAAAGCCGGGCGGGTTCCGCTTGCAGCAGCGCCTGTTCACCGGCGCCCCGGAACTGGGCTTTTAGGCGGTTCTCATATTTTAACCGCTCCATGAGTTTGTTTCTTTCGCCGCTGCGCTTTTTCACCGCGCCGTATGCTTTGATGCAGACGTATACGGTCAAGGCCGACACGGCGGCGAGCGCCGCTGCGAGATACCAGTATTGGCGCAAAGCGTCAGAGAATCCTATTTTGCATCATCCTTCCCCAGATGTTTGTAGATGTCGCCTTTTTTATGCCCTGTCTCGGCCGCAGCCTCTTTGGCGGCGAGGCTGGCCGAAAGCCCGCACGCCATTTTTTCGTTTGCCGTCCGCACGGCCTCCTCCAGCGACGGCCGCAGCTCTTCGGCGGGAGGACGTCCTGCGACGACGAGCACGATTTCCCCTTTCGGACCGTTTTGCGCGAAACGTTCGGCAGCTTCCGGCAGCGTCGCCCTGACGACCTCGAAATGGATCTTGGTCAGTTCCCTGACGACCGCGACTTGCCTGTCGCCGAAGGCCGCAGCGAGATCGCGCAGCGTATAGGGCAGTTTGTGGGGCGCCTCGTAAAAGATCATCGTCCTCGTTTCGCCGAGCAGGGAGGCGATGTGTTCTTTGCGTTTTAGTTTATTGACGGGAAGGAAGCCTTCGAAGGTGAACCTGCCTGTCGGCAGGCCGGATACGGCCAGAGCGCTGATACACGCGCTCGGGCCCGGCACCACGTCGATATCAATCCCGTTTTCGGCGCACTGCCTGACGAGCAGTTCCCCGGGGTCCGAGACAGCCGGCATGCCTGCGTCGGTGACCAGCGCGCAGTCTTCGCCGGCGAGAATGCGTTCGACGATGCGCTCGCCCTTCAACAGTTTGTTGTGCTCGAAATAGCTGGTCATCGGCTTTTTGATACCGAAACGGTTGAGTATTTTCAGCGTAACCCTGGTGTCTTCCGCGGCGATAAAATCGCAGTTTTCCAGCGCTTCCAATGCCCGGGGCGACATATCGCCGAGATTGCCGATCGGCGTGCCGACAATGATGAGTTTGCCCATGATTATCCTTTCGCCGCCGAGGCGGCATAAAATCATCCGTCCGGACAACCGGCATAAACAGCACGCATTTCCGGCGTGTATGCGCCTGTCGCGTCCGTGATTAACAGTTCCGGCAGCACCGTCAGCCCGGGCCTGCCTCCTTTTCGGCCTTCGATTAAGACAAGGTAAGGCGCTTTACACGCGTTGTAAGCGGCCATCCTGATTTTTTTGGGTTCAACGCCGGCTTCGCGCATGGCGCAAAGCACTTCGAAAAGCCGCTCTGGTTTATGGCAGAGGCAGAAACGCCCGGAAAAGCGCAGCAGCGACGCGGCGGCAACGCAGACCTCGCCGATGGTGCACATCGTCTCGTGTCTGGCTGCCTGCGCCGGCAGGCGCCTGCTTTGGAGGCCCGTCCCGAGCGCGCGGTAAGGCGGGTTGGCGCACACTAAATCCCATTTCGCGCGGCCGGCTTCCCCGCAGGCAGTGCGGAAATCGGCGTTGAGTACGGTGAATATATCCGTCACCCCGCTCATCTGCGCTCCGCGCACGGCCTGCTCGCAGGCGAGAGGCTGAATATCGATGCCCATAATTTTCGCGGGCTTGGCCGGGGAGCGGCACCACAGCAGCGGAATAATACCGCAGCCGGTACCCAGGTCGCAGGCGCGTTCGCCGGCGCGCGGCGACGCAAACGCGGCCAGAAGGAAAGCATCGGTGCCGAAGCCGTGTTCGCGCGAGGTGACGACCGTCATGCCCGCGCCGATGTTTTCACAACGGAAACGCTCCATCGCCATACCGCTCCTGTCGTAAACTCGGGCCGCGATTATTATATCCCATAGCCGGCGCAGGCGCAAACGGCACAAAGAGACAGGCGCGCGGAAACAACCGCGCGCCTGTGGGAAAACATGGCAGATTTTATTCGGGCTTCGGGGCATCGACGGGGCAGACATCCGCGCAGCTGCCGCAATCGGTGCAGACATCCGCGTCTATAACATACTTGCCGTCGCCTTCGGATATGGCCTCGACGGGGCATTCGGCCTCGCAGGCTCCGCAGGAAATGCAATCGTCATTGATAAAGTACGCCATCTGGCTAACCTCCTTTTTGAATTCAAACAGATTTTATCATACTGTTCTTAAAATGCAATAGGTATTTGTAAACAAACGGTAAAGGTTTATTCCAGGCTCTTAAAAGCCTCGATTTCTTCCGGCTGAACCGCGATTTTTGCGTCGCGGACGATTTTGACGTCTTCACGGTTGAAAATGCGCGGCGCGGCGTCCTGATAGCGGTCGAGCCGGACTTTCAGGCGGCCGGTCAGCAGGCTGTTTTCGACAACGGTTCCGCGGCCCTCCGCCGTATCGACCACCGCGCCGGGTTTGGGCGTGATTCTCAACAGATGTTCGTAGGCGCTCTGCTCGTATTTGAGACAGCACATCAACCTGCCGCAGGTGCCGCTGATTTTCACGGGATTGAGCGAAAGCCCCTGCTCTTTTGCCATTTTAATGGAAACGGGATGAAAATCGCGCAGGAAGGTGCTGCAGCAAAACGGACGGCCGCACATGCCGAGCCCGCCGATCATTTTCGATTCGTCGCGCACGCCGATCTGGCGCAGTTCGATGCGCGTATGGAAAACGCCGGCAAGGTCTTTGACCAGTTCCCTGAAATCAACCCTGCCGTCCGCGGTAAAATAGAAAAGAATCTTGCTGGAGTCGAACGTGTATTCGACATCGACAAGTTTCATGTCGAGCTTGTGGGCTTCAATCTTCTTTTCACAGATCGAGAAAGCATCGCGTTCTTTGGCGCGGTTCGCCTCGCAGCGGCGTATATCGTCTGGGGTCGCGAGCCTGACGATTTCTTTTAGGGGCTGGACAATTTCCTCCTCCGTCACCTCGTGGTTTTCGAGAACAACTTCGCCGCATTCAAGGCCGCGCGACGTTTCGACAATGACGCGGACGCCTTTTTCCAGTTTGGCGGCGCCGGGAGAAAAGAAGTAGACTTTGCCCACTTCTTTGAAACGGATTCCTACCACTTCTGCCATAATGACTCCTTACGTTCTCAGTCTGCTGCATAAAAGCGCGACGAGAAGATTGATGTTGGCGGACAAGTCGCACGCGTCGGACAAATCCCTCGCAATACCGGGCAGCGAAACCAGTTTGTCGCCGCCGATATGCCTCGCAAGGCGCCGCGCGGCGTCCGGGTCGGAGGATATGAGGTCGGTGCCGCCGAAATACGCTACCGCGGCATCCCTGAAAATCAATTCGAGTTCTCCGGCGCAGGCAACGAACAGTTCGCGCTTTTTCTCCATCAAAGGCGCCGCCGCCGACACGATGTCATATTCCTTTTCGGACGCGACGGCCGCGGCAATTCCCGAAGCGACGGCTCTTGCGGTTTCGTCGGTTTTTTTGTCGGAATCGGGGATCCCCAGATAGAAAACGGCTGCCCTGGAGAGCACGGTGGGAATCAGCGCATGCTTGGTGGCGCATTCGAGGATAAACTTGACGTATCGGGGAGGTTCCTCGAGGTTCTTCAAAAGCATGTTCTGGATGCTGAGATTGAGAAAATGGGCGTTGTTAATGATATAAACTCTTGCATCCGCTTCATTCGGCAAGTACATTAACTTGTCAAACACATCGCGCAGCGCGTCGATTTTCAGGGTTTTACCCCTTTCGCCGCCGTCGATTTCAAATACATCGGGATGCCGGCCCGCGAGCGTTTTTTTGCAGTGGGAACAAACCCCGCAGGGCTTGGCGCCCGCCTGCGAGGAACATACAAATGCCGCCGCCAGTTCACGGGAAAATGCGGCCCGCTCTTTTTCGGAGCCGCCCTCTATGACGATGGTATGCGACAACTTGCCTTCGGCAGCCATGGAGGCGATACGGCCGGCAAGGTTCTCATCCCTGATTTGCGTGGGTTTGAATTTCATCCTTTGCTCCGTTTGCGCGGACCGGGCGTTGTGCTACAGTTTGTAAAACTGCTCGACATCGAGCACAAAAACGGTCGCTCCGCCGACGGTCACCTCGACAGGCATCGTCATAAAGGCTTCGCTGGCGAAAGCGGGACCCGTCTCCATCATCTGGGTGCGTTTGCTGCTGAACCGCTTGATGATGTCGATGACCTCGCCGACTTTATCCTCCTGAGCCCCGATGATTAAGGTCGCGTTGCCAGCCCTTAAGAATCCGCCGGAGGTGGATAATTTCGTGGCGCTCAGTCCGTTGCGTGTCAGTTCACCGAGGACGGCGTGGCAGTCGTCGTTGTTGATAATCGCTACTATGAGTTTCACACAGCATCCTCCGTTCCATTTATTTCATTTTATTATACATCGCAGACGGCTGTTTGACAACTTTTACATACGGGCAGCCGGCCTGCCGGGCGGCAAACATTGTTTCGGCCGTCATCAGTTCGCCGGGCATCGCCAAGGGAACGGCGGGCGGGCACCGGCAAAGGGCTTCGGCACAGATACGGCCGCGCGCGTCTTTTGCCGCCACCGTTTCTGCCTGCGAAAGGAGCGCTTCGCGCGGCGTCATCACGCAGACCGGCCGGGGCGCGGCTGACAGGGCCTGCTTCTGCCCCCCCGCGGAGCGCATGCGGCTGACCGCGCCGAGCAGCCGGCTGAAATGTTCGGAAGTGTTCATCGGCGAAGGGATCAATATGGTCCATGCGCCTTGGGCAAACTCCGGTTCGATGCCGCAGGCGCGCAGGTATTCGCCCGCACTTTCGCCGCGGGGACCGGCGGCGTGCGCGAAAGCAAGCCGGACGGGGTCGCATTCGCCGGCGGGTTGAACAAGGCCGGCATCTGCCGCGGCTTGTTTGACAGCCGCGACCGACTGTTCCAAACGCTTGAATTCGTCTTCGCCCTGTACACGGAGCCATTCCCTGCAAAGGTCGAGGGACAGCATCACCGGATAAGAGGGGCTGGTTGAGCCGAAAAGGGCCATCGCCTGTTTCGCGCCGGCAGCATACCGTTCATCGGCAATATTGAGCCAGGCGCCCCCTGTGAGCACGGGCAGTGTTTTGTGCGCGGAATCGGCGCTCATGGCCGCTCCCCTCTCGAGGGGGCCAAGCCCTCTGCGCAGGAAGGGCAAATGCGCGCCGTGCGCGTTGTCGACGATCACCGGCACGCCGAAGCGCGCCGCCGCCGCCGAAATGGCCGAAATATCGCTAATGACGCCGAAATAATCGGGCGTCGTCACATAGACGGCCTTTGCGCCCGGATGTTCTTCCAGCGCGCGCGTGACCGCGCCGGCCTCTATCCTGCCCGTAAAATACGCTCCCGCGGAAGCGTCGGGCATGACCCACACGGGTTCGATATCCAGCAGCGCCATGGCGTTGACGGCGCTTCGGTGTATCACGCGGCCGCAAACCATTTTGCCCCCGCACGGCGCGGCAAGGCGCAGCATCGCCTGTATGCAGAGCGTGCAGCCTCCCGCGCTCATCAGCGAAGCGGGTACCGAAAACAATGAAGCGGCAAGACGCTCCGCTTCGGCCGTCGGACCCTGCGCGTCAAAGAGGCTGCCCAGGTCCGGCAGTTCGGTCAAGTCAAGCGACTGCGCGTCCGCAAGCCCGCGCAGGCTCTGCGCGGCGCCTTTGTGGCCGGGCACATGAAACGGCGCGCGCCGCCGACTGTTATACCGCATAACAGCGTCAAACAGAGGAGTTCCCATCCGCATTCTCCAAAAGACGCAGGTTCCTTTCCACAACGGCGGCGCCGCGGCCGGCATACACCCTGTCTGACGCCCGCAGCCCGTCCGACGCCGCGGGCATGAAACTTTCGGCAAATTCCCTCAGCGGCTGTTTTACGGCCCGCAGGTTGTGCGGGCATACGCGCTGGCAGATGTCACAGCCCCAGGCGCTGCCGCCTGCGGCGAGGGCGCATTGCTCGCGCGGGTCCAGCGCGCCTTTGCACTGGGCGATATAAGACAGGCAGCGTTTTTTGTCAAAGGGCCGGCTGTTTAAAATCCCCGCGGGGCAGGCTTCCTCGCACAGCCGGCATGAGCCGCAGCCGCCCGCTTGCACGGCGGAAGGCTCCAGGGCCATACCCGTGACAATCTCACCGATGACAACCCAAGACCCGAAAAGCGGGTGAATCAGCAGGTTGTTTTTCCCGACAAAACCGAGGCCCGTCGCCGCGGCGGCGAAAGGTTCGTCAATGGGCGAATGGTCGCAAAAACAGGCGAAATCTTCGTCCGGATAGAGCGCCTTCAGCCCAGCCGCCGCCGCTTCCAGCCTGTCGAGCACTGCTTTATGGTAATCGGCAACACAGGCAAAACGGGCGAGGTCAGCCCCTTCGTAACGGCTGTCCTCCAGCGAGTAGGGAAATACGGCGGCAATAACGGAGTGCGGATTGCCCGGCAGGCGCCGGGCGGCCGAGTTGGCGCGAAGCCGGCCGCTGACCGCGTCAAAAGCGCAGACGCCCCGCCAGGGCAGGGTCTGTTCGAGTACCGCGTCTATGCGTTCATCCATATCATTGGGCCCGTGAAAACAAAGCGTGTCCCTTCCCGTGAAAAAACGCCCCGAAAGGAATGTTTCCAGAAACCTATATCACGCTTGAAAATGCGATGAGCAGGGGCATCGTCACAATGGAAATCAGGCTGATGACCGCCACCGTCTGCGAAGCGAAACCGGAATCCCTGCCGTATTTCGCGGCAAAAATGACGGTGTTGTTGGCCGAGGGGGCGCTGGCTGATATAATCAGCGATTCCAGCAGGGCACCCTTGATGGGAAGCCCCGCCAGCCCGATGAGCTTAAATAAGCCAATCATCGTTATGGGCAGGACCAGCAGTTTGAAAGCACCGGCCAGCGCGATGCCGGGCGCCTGTTTCAACGTTTTCAGGTCGGTGTGCGAAATATAAGTGCCGAACATCAGCATGGCCAGCGGCGTGTTCATGCTCGCGATATACTGTACGGGCGAAACGACCATATCGGGCAGTTTGACGCCAAGCAGAAAGAGGGGCAGACCGATCAGCACCGACAGGGTGCCGGGATTGAAAAACAGTTTGGCGGGCTTAAAAGGCGCCCGGTTGCCTTCATTGTCGCGCGACATGACGGAAACACCGTGGGTAAACGCAAAGATTTGAAACGACATGATGACCGCCGACGCGTAAAATACGCCTTCCGGCCCGACGACCGCATTGGCCAGCGGGAGCGCCATATAGCCGCAGTTGCCGTAAACGCTGGCAAATTTGAGCACGCTGTTTTTCTGCCGGTCGCCTTTCCTGAACAGCGGGATGCTCAGCACGGAGGCGACGGTATGCAGCAGCAGGCCGCAGCCGATGGCGACCAGAATACCCCTGACGTTTTCGGGCGTCCTCTTGATCTCCATAAAAGAACGGACGATGACGCAGGGGGTGATGATATAAAAAAGAAGGTTTGTGCAAAGGCGGGCGGTCTTTTCGGTGAACAGGTTGGTCCTGTCGGCCAGAACGCCCACGGCGACGATGATATAGAGAATCGCGACCTGTTTGGCCGCGATAAGCATGTTGTCGAAAAATCCGCTCATCGGCCCCTCCGCGTCATGAGTCCCGCCGAACGGTGAAGCCGACCCGCGTGGTGACAAAACCGATGATAAAAGCCGCCACGGCAAGGTCGCAAAGTTCCGGCGGAGACTGCGCGCCGAGCAGGTCGCTGCGGCCGAGAACGACGGCGATACTGCGCGGAATAAAACACACCAGACACAGCAGGGCGCCCGGCAGGCCGAAGGCGAAAAGTTTCCACTCGACGCCTTTTTCGCCAATGGCGGTGACGGTTTGGGCGAACGCCATGAAAAAGAGCATCAGGAAAACCAGCATGAACAGTTCAAACAGCAGGTCGGAGACATTGACAAAACTGATTTTTCTCATAAAATGGTAGAGGATCCTGCACATACACCACGCCAGCGGCATAATGGCCAGCAGACGCTGGCGTGCGGCTTGCCCCGCGCCGCGGATATAGTCGATACCCAGCACCACGGCGAACGCCGCGGAAGCCAGCGCAAAAACGGCTTCGAACAACAGGGGCGCCATGCCGGATGACGCCGCACCGCCCGCGTCATAAAATCCGGACTGCACGCCCGTGCCGAGGCCCTGGTAATTCATCGAACTTGTCACCGCGTCGGCTACGAATCCCGCCGCGAGAAAGAAGGAAAGGGCGGCAAGCGGGACGTTTTTGACGCCGGAGCCCGAATAGACGAATGATTTCCGCCTGTTAAACGCAGCGGCGATAATGGCGGCACAGCTGGCTGCCAGGAGAATATAAAGCGTATAGACGCTGAAATCGACCCGGCCGTAAAAGCCGGTCGAACCTTCGATGATGGTGAAGAACTGATACGTTCTCAACGGAAGGGCAAGCAGCGCGGCCGCGGCGAAAACGCCAAGCAGAAGCCGCACGCGCGGCTGTATCGTTTGTCTGTTCATTTAATCACCGGCCGCAATGCGCTCTTCTGTCGGAACATATTCCTGCGTGCTGCCCTCAAAATCATCGGTCCGTTCGTCCAGCGGGACATAATCGCGGGGGATGGTGACGCTCTTGTAGGCAGGCCGTATGATTCGGCCGCCGGTGAGAAGTTCTTCGATTCTGTGCGCCGCCCAGCCCGCGATACGGGCGACGGTGAACAGCGGCGTATAGAGGTCTTCGGGGATGTTCAGCATTTTATAGACGAAGCCCGAATAGAGGTCGACATTGGCGCAAATGGGCCGTTTGACGCCCTTGACCTTGGAAAACACCTGCGGGGTGAGCGCTTCGATGAGTTTTAACAGTTTCAGTTCGTCGAGATGGCCGGAGTCGGCAGCGAATTTCTCCGCGTTCTTTTTGAGTATGATCGCCCTGGGATCCGAGAGGGTATACACCGCGTGGCCCATGCCGTAGATAAGGCCGGACCGGTCGCCCGCCTGACGGTTGAGCAGTTTTTCGAGATAATCGGCAACCTGCCCTTCGTCGGTGTAGTCTTCGATTTCTTCCATCATCGTCCGTACCATTGCGGAGACTTTGATATTCGCGCCGCCGTGCAGCGGGCCTTTCAGAGAACCGATACCCGCGGCCATAGCGGAATAAGTGTCCGTCCCGCTGGAGGTCAGCACGCGGGCGGCGAAAGTCGAGTTGTTGCCGCCGCCGTGCTCGGCATGCAGAATCAGGCACAAGTCGAGCAGGCGCGCCTCGTCGGGGGTAAACAGCCTGTCGGAACGGATGGAGCGAAGCACCGTTTCCGCCGTGCAGTGCTCGGGCTTCAGGGGATGGATGTACATGCTTTTGTGGTAATAGGTGCGCCGTTTCACCTGATAGGCGTAGGACATAATGGTCGGCAGCTGCGCGATGAGCTGAATCGACTGGCGCAGCACGTTTTCGATGGACGTGTCGTCGGGGTTGGCATCATAGGAATACAGCGCCATCACCGAACGGGCAAGTTTGTTCATGATGTCGGGCGAAGGCGCTTTCATAATCATATCTTCGATGAAATCATCCGGAAGGTTGCGGCAGCGCGAAATCAGCTCGACGAAGCCTTCAAGTTGATGGCGGGAGGGCATGGAGCCGAACAGCAGCAGCCACGCGACCTCTTCGAAACCGAAACGCTTTTCCTTGGTGCAGCCTTCGACAATATCGGTCAGGTCGATACCCCGGTAGATGAGCCGCCCTTCCCTGGGGACGCGCTCGCCGTCCTCGATAAAATAACCGTCGACGCTGCACACGCGGGTAAGGCCTGCCATGACGCCGCTGCCGTCGGGATTGCGAAGGCCGCGTTTGACGCCGTAACGGTCAAAATCGCCGGGGTTGATTTTATAACTCCCGATCGCTTTCTGGTAGAGGTCGGCAAGGTCGCTGTTGGAAATGGGGGATATGTAGGTTGCCAATGGTTCGCACCTCCCAAAGAGTGGAATGAGAAAAAAATATTAGATAATATATTACAATAATATGGAAGCCCGCGTCAAGTGCGGGAAGGGCGCACGCTACGCAAGGCGGTGCACGAAGAGGCCGCTGAGCAGTTTGGGTTCGAACCATGTCGACTTCGGCGGCATGACCTTGCCCGCATCCGCGATGGCCATCAGTTCGTCGAGCGACGGCGGGAACATGGAAAACGCGAGAGCCATGCCCTGCCCCACCCTGCGTTCAAGCTCCCCGATGCCGCGGATGCCCCCGACAAAATCGATGCGGTGGTCGGTTCTCGGGTCGGAGATGCCCAGAACCGGTTCGATAAGGTTGTTTTGAAGGATGGTCACATCCAGCGAGCCCACCGGGTCGAGGGCATCGAACGTGCCTTCTTTCACCGTGAGTTTTTTCCACCCGCCTTGAAAGAACATCCCGAAGGTATGCCTCGCCTGCGGCCGGAACGGTTCGCCCGCAGGGACCGGGGTGATATCGAAGTTTTCCGAAACGCGGCGGAGAAAATCGTCCGCGTTCAGGCCGTTGAGGTCCGCGATCAGGCGGTTGTAATCCATAATCTCCAGCTCGTCGGAGGAGAAAACCACCGCAAGGAAAAAATTAAACTCCTCAAGGCCCGAATAACCCGGATTTTGTTCCCTGCGCATCAAGCCGACTTTCACCGCGGAAGCGGCGCGGTGATGGCCGTCGGCAATATAAAGCTCTTTCCCTGCCAGGCGTTCGGCCGCGGTTCTCCCGAGGGAATCCTTTCCGACAACCCACACCGTATGCCTGACGCCGTCCCGGTGCGTGAAGTCATAGACGGGTTCGTTTCCCGAGATGAAATCCGCCAGCGCTTTTTTCAACACCGCGTCGGGCCGGTAAGTTAAAAATATCGGGCCCGTATTGGCGTCGCAGCGGTCAACGTGGCGGATACGGTCCGCCTCTTTATCTGCGCGGGTGAACTCGTGTTTTTTGATGACATTGTTGAGATAATCGTCGATGGAAACACAGCCGACGAGGCCTGTCTGGCTGCGCCCGTTCATTGTCTGCCTGTAAATATAAATGCCCGGCGTTTGATCCTGCCGGCAGACGCCCTGCGACTCCAGCCGCCGGAGATTGGCCGCGGCCGTTTCATAGACCGCATCGTCATACAGGTCCGTGCCCTCGGGCAGGTCAATTTCCGCTTTATCGATATGGAGGAATGAATAGGGGTTGCCGGCGGCAATGGCCCGCGCTTCCTGTGTGTTCATGACATCGTAAGGCAGTTCGGCAACCCGGGCGGCAAAGGCCGGCAAAGGACGTACGGCTTGAAAAGGTCTGAATATCGCCATAAGAATGCACCCCGCTGATTGATATTTTTGTCCGTTCGATATGTGGATTTTACGCGAGCGCAGGCCGGTTGTCAATGAACGAAAAATGACCGGACGGCTTTGTGAGCCGCCCGGTTCGTTGCTTGGGCAAATGTGGTTATTCCTCGACTCCGAGAAGCCAGTTCAGAGACAGTCCGAGGACTTCGCTGATGGCTTTGAGCTCAAAATCGGTCACATAACGCAGCTGGCCTTCGAGTTTGGAAAGGCCTGACGCGTTGAGGTCGATGCCTTTTATCTGAAGCTGCGTGAGCAAATCCTTCTGTTTCAAGCCGATGGATTTGCGGTGTGCCTCAATCTTCGAGCCGATGATGTTGCGCGTGCCAAGCGGTTGTTTCCTGATTCTCATCTTTCTTCCTCCTTTTTGTTTACTGTCGCAACAGTACGAACAAAGGGACTTTACAGGCTGTATAATTTTTTCGTTACGCTTTGAACAAAGTCCCATTTATTGTGCTGTTACAAAAGTGATTTTAGCACAATACGGGGCAAAATGCAACATATTTTTCTTAATTATTATTGGATTATTGAAAATCTTTTGCGGTTTTCTTGCCGCCTGCGAAATATAGCCAAACGATACAAAATAAAGATATGATATGTAAAATCTTTTGTTGAATATTGTTCATTTTCATGATTTCTTTTGAAAGAAACGGTATTCGGAATATAAAAAGTGTTTATGGAAGTTCCATGTAAACGTTTTATTGCGAAAACACAATAAATATTTTTTCATCGATATGATCCCTGCGAGGTCTTTTTTATCGCCGAATACCGCTTTCGAGATGTACCCCTTGTATAGGAAATACCCGAACGTACGGCCGCCTCGGGTTTGTGCGATACCGGGGCGTGTGGTATAATCGAAACCAGCACAACCGGCGCCCCGGCGCCGGAGCGGGAGGCTTTCATGAGCGGTTTTGAAATCCCCGGCCGGTGTGACGGGCCGCCGACCGAATTCTTCGAGTTGAACCTGGCAAACGCCTATCTGCAGAACAAGATGGCGGGTACGGTTGCCTATTTCGACATGTTTTTCCGCCAGACGCCGGACGCAGGCGGTTTCGCGGTAATGGCGGGCGTCGAGCAGCTGGCCGAATGCCTCAGCGGCCTGTCTTTCAGCCCGGAGCAGCTTGAATTCCTGCGTATGAAAGGATTTGGCAGCGAGTTCATCGATTACCTGAAAAATTTCCGTTTCGCCTGCGACGTATGGGCCGTGCCGGAAGGCACGCCCGTTTTCCCCGGAGAACCGCTTGTCACCGTCCGCGGGCCGGTGATTCAGGCCCAGCTGATTGAAACGCTCGTTTTGATGCACATCAACCACCAGAGCCTTATCGCCACAAAAGCCAACCGGATCGCCCGCGCCGCGCAGGGCCGTGCCGTCGTTGAGTTCGGTTCGCGCAGGGCGCACGGCTATTCGGCCTCGCTGCTCGGGGCGCGGGCAGCCTACATCGGCGGCTGCAGCGCTTCTTCCTCCACCGCAGCCTGCATGAAATACGGTATGGAGCCCGATTTGACAATGACCCACAGCTGGGTCCAAATGTTCCCGGGCGAGCTGGAAGCCTTCTGCGCGTATGCGCGCACATGCCCGGAGCAGTGCACGCTGCTGGTGGACACATTTAACACCCTTTCATCCGGCATTCCCAACGCCATCGAGGCGTTTCACCGCGAACTGCTGCCCCGGGGTTTTCGGCCGAAAGCGGTGAGAATCGACAGCGGGGATATCGCCTATCTGTCAAGAAAAGCCCGAAAGATGCTCGACGACGCTGGCTTTCCGGATTGCGCGATTGTCGCCTCCAACGCGCTGGATGAATACCTGATACGCGATATGCTCAACCAGGGGGCGCGCGTGGACGTTTTCGCCGTAGGCGAAAGGCTCATTACCAGCGCGTCGTCGCCGATATTCACGGGCGTCTATAAACTCGGCGCCCTTGAACGGGACGGCGCCATCGAGCCGAAAATCAAACTCAGCGAAAACGTGACGAAGATAACGACGCCATGCTTTAAAAAGCTTTGGCGCCTTTTCGACAGGGAAACGGGCAAAGCCATCGCCGACCTGATTACGCTTGCCGGCGAGGAGGTTGACGAAAGCAAGCCGTATGAGCTTTTCGACCCCGATTTCACCTGGAAGCGAAAAACCATCGAGAATTATGTCGCGCGTCCGCTGCAGGAAAAGATTTTTGAAAACGGCGAGTGCGTCTACCGCTCGCCTTCGCCGGCTCAAATCCGCGATTACTGCAACCAGCAGGTCGATACGCTTTGGGAAGAAGTACTGCGTTTCGAAAATCCCCATCATTATTATGTCGACCTTTCCCAGGCGCTCTGGGATGAGAAGCACAAACTCATCGAGAGCGTGAAAGCGGCCGGCGCTCACCAATAACTGCTGCATGGAAAACCGAAAAAAATCCGCGGCCATGGCCGCGGATTTTTTTCGGTTTTAAGATGTCAGGCGACACTGTCATGCCCGTTCGGGCGGGAGCAGGGTTCCAGGCGAACTTCAAGGAGTTCATCGGCCGGAATGATATCCTCAAAAACGCCGCCGGCGCAAATCAAGCGGCTGTCGGCAGTCCGTTTGGCCTTAGCGCTGTTCTTCACCGGAGAATCGAGCCAAGATGCCAGGCGCCTGCGCAAGGTGCGTTTGATACGGCGGATCATCCTGTCTTCCAGGGCGACGATTTTTTTCTCATGATAGAAACCAATGGCAAGCAGGACAATGGCGGCGAATTGCGCCACAAGCCCGAAAATTGTCCCCGCCGTCATAAAAAACCCTCCTAAAAAATCTGAACATTTGTTCTTACGCTTCTGATTATAGCATTGATTTTGCGGTTGTCAATACAAATGTTCGATTTTTTTGGACTTATTTGTCCGATCAATAGGACTTTGCTCGCGAAATGCTGTTTCACCCTGCCTACGGCTTGATGTTATCACAAGATATATCCGCTGTCAACAGAGAATACACTACAAGTTGTGTTTTTAAGTTTTTTTTAAGATTTGCACCTTCCGGGCCGTGGGGCTGCGGCTGCTTTGTAAGGCACTTTTTCTTTACCGGGCAGATCATTCGGCGAAAGCGGGACGCCCGGTCCTGTCTGCCGTCATACGCAAAGGTTCGTTTACGGGTTATCAGCACATCGGGACGTTGAAGCCGCAGGGGATGTATGATATAATCTGCGCAATCAAAAAACAGCAAGGAGCGCCAAGTGCAAAACAAAGAGATTTTTAGAAAAACCCGCTTCTTTGTCCTGGATATGGACGGCACCTTCTATCTCGGCGATCGTCTGATTGACGGCGCGGCCGACTTTGTCGACACCCTGAAGGCCAGCGGAAAAGACTACTGCTTTTTCTCAAACAACTCCTCCAATAATGTTGAAAGCTGCTTGCAAAAGCTTGAGCGGGCCGGTTTCAAGACAACGCCTGACAGAATTGTGATATCGTCCCATGTCGCAGCGGACTATCTCAACACCCGCCACCCCGGCCAAACGGTTTTCCTGCTCGGGAACGAAAAACTGACGGCAGATTTCATTGCCGCGGGGATTCCTTTGACGCTGGAAAATCCGGATGTCGTCGTTCTGGGTTTCGATACGACGCTAACGTACGAAAAAATCCGCGCAGCGGCGCAATATATCCAGCAGGGCGCATTTTTCATCGCCACGCATCCCGATCTCAACTGCCCTGTCGAGGGCGGATTCATACCGGACACCGGTTCGATGATTGAGCTGTTCGCCGCATCAACGGGCAAACGTCCGCTGGTGCTTGGAAAGCCGACAGCCTTTACAGTCGATTACCTGACAAAAAAACTCGGCTGCGAACGTGACGAACTCGCCTTTGTCGGCGACCGTCTGGAAACGGATATCGCCATCGGTGCGGACCATCACATCCCCTGTGTCCTGGTACTCAGCGGCATCACCACGAACGAAATGTATGCCGCTTCTCCCATCCGGGCGGATATCGTTACGCCGAAACTTGCGGATCTGCGCAAATATCTATAGGGTGGCATTGTTGAAAAAGCCAAAGACGCTTACAATCGCATACGCCGCGCTCATCGCCGCCCTGTACGCGGCCGCCACGTACATTTCGGCCGCGGCCGGCCTCGCCTATGGGCCGGTTCAGTTTCGCCTTTCGGAAGCGCTGACCGTTCTGCCGGTTTTAACGCCGGCAGCGGTCCCCGGCCTGATCATCGGCTGTATCGCAGCCAATATCCGCAGCCCCTACGGAATCGTCGATATTGTCCTGGGAACGCTGGCGACGGGCTTCGCCGCTGTCTCGACGCGCGCTTTGAGGCATATCCGCTGGAGAAAGATTCCCTGGCTGGCTCCCCTGCCGCCCGTTGTGTTCAACGCACTGATCGTCGGCGCGGAAATCACCCTGCTGGCCCCCGGCAAGGCCGGTATCGCAGCCTTTGCCGCCAATGCGGCCTGGATCGGACTCGGGGAGTTTGTCATGTGTTACGCGCTCGGTCTGCCTCTGCATGCCGCGCTGGACAGGACGAAACTGTTTACGGCCCGTTGAACAACGGCATAGGTAAAGCCCGCCGCAAAAACGCGGCGGGCTTTGTGATATCAATCTGTTTTTTACTCGGCCGCTTTGGGCTCGTACATGGCTTGGAGACGGACCAGGTTGTCGTACTTTTCTTTGGCGTCGTTTTCCGAACGTTTCAACAAGTCGTCGGCGCCCGCGGGCAGGGCTTTGAGCAAGGAGCTGTAACGCACCTCGTTCATAATGAAGTCGCGGTAACTCGCCGCCGGCGCTTTACTGTCAAGAGTGAACGGATTTTTGCCCTCCGCGGCAAGCCTCGGATCGAAGCGGAAATTGTGCCAGTATCCGGCCGCGACGGCATCCTTCTCTTCGGTCTGGCTGATGCCCATGCCGCCCTTGATGCCATGGTTGATACACGGCGCGTACGCGATGATGACAGACGGCCCGTTATAACTTTCCGCCTCTTTGAACGCCCGGACGCACTGATTGTAGTCGGCGCCCATGGCAACTTGCGCGACATACACATAGCCGTAACTCATCGCCATACGCGCAAGGTCCTTTTTCTTGACGGTTTTGCCTGCGGCGGCAAACTTCGCGACGGCGCCGGTAGGCGTTGACTTGGACGACTGGCCGCCGGTGTTGGAATAAACCTCGGTATCGAAAATAAGAATGTTGACGTCTTCGTTTTGAGCAATCACATGGTCGAGGCCGCCGAAACCGATGTCGTATGCCCACCCGTCGCCGCCGAACGCCCAGAAGGATTTCTTGGCAAGATAGTCGGCATCCTTGAGAACCGCCGCGGCCGCCTCGGCGCAGCCGTCCTGCTTGGGCGGATTGGCTTCAAGCGCGGCGATAAGCTCCCGGGAAGCTTTGCCGTTGGTTTCGCCGTCGTTCATGGTGTCGAGCCAGGCCTGCGCCGCCTGCGCAACCGCCTTGGGGGCCGCCTGGCAGCCGGCCAGCGTCTGTACGCTGCCGGCAAGGCGGGTCCGGATCTGATGGTTGGCCAGCATCATGCCGAAACTGTATTCGGCGTTGTCTTCAAACAGGGAGTTCGCCCACGCCGGGCCTTTGCCCTGCTTGTTGACGGTATAGGGGGTACTGGGCGCAGAACCGCCCCAAATGGAGGAACAGCCTGTCGCGTTGGCGATGAACATCCTGTCGCCGAACAGTTGGGTGGCGAGTTTGGCGTAGGGCGTTTCGCCGCAGCCCGCGCAGGCGCCCGAGAACTCAAGCAGTGGGGTTTTGAACTGGCTGCCTTTGACGGTGGAATCCTTGAATTTCTCGGCGACCTCCGCTTTTTCGGGAAGCGAAAGCGCGTAATTGAAGTTGACCTGTTCGTGAACCTGAGAGGCGAGAGGCTGCATGACCAGCGCCTTGTTGCCCTTCATACCGGGGCAGACATTGGCGCAGGAACCGCAGCCGTAGCAGTCAAGGGCGGAAACGGCAATGGCGAACTGCAGGCCGGCGACGCCGTTCATCGGCTTGTTCTTCATCCCCTCGGGCGCCTCGGCCGCTTCCTGCTCGGTGAGCGCGAACGGGCGGATGACCGCATGCGGACAGACATACGAGCAGAAGTTGCACTGGATACAATTGTCGGGGATCCAGTTGGGCACGTCGACGGCGATGCCGCGTTTTTCAAACGCCGCGGAGCCCTGCGGGAAGGTGCCGTCCGGTGACTGGGCAAAGACCGATACCGGCAGCGAATCGCCCTGCTGCGCGTTGACGGGATGCAGAACGCCGGAAACGAACTTTTTCAGCTCGGCGCGGTCGGTCTCAACGTCGACGTGTTTGGTTTCATCTTTGGCTTTCGCCCACTCGGCCGGGACGGCGACCTTAACAGCGCCGCCGAAACCGCGGTCGATTGCCGCGTGGTTCATCGCGACGACTTCCTCGCCTTTTTTGGAGAAGGATTTCGTCGCGGCGTCTTTCATGAGCTTGACGATTTTATCTTCTTTGATGATACCGGTCAGTTTGAAGAACGCGGCCTGGAGAATGGTGTTGACGCGGCCGCCCAAGCCGATCTCCTTGGCGATGCTGGTCGCGTCGATCGTATAGAGCTCGATGGCGTTTTGAGCGATATAGCGTTTCATCGAGGCCGGAAGATACTCGCCGAGTTCCTCTGCGTTCCAGGAGCAGTTGAGCAGGAACTTGCCGCCTTTTTTAAGGTCCTCCACCATTTTGTACTTATCGACATAGGAGGGATTATGGCAGGCGACAAAATCGGCCTGGTTGATATAATAGGACGATTTGATGGGTTTCTTCCCGAAGCGCAGATGGGAGATGGTGATGCCGCCGGACTTTTTGGAGTCGTAAGCGAAGTAACCCTGCGCGTACATATCGGTGTTGTCGCCGATAATCTTGATGGAGTTCTGGTTCGCGCCGACGGTGCCGTCCGCCCCGAGGCCCCAGAACTTGCAGGAAAAGGTGCCTTTCGGCGTCGTATCGGGGTTCTCCTTCCTCTTAAGGGAAAGGTTGGTGACATCGTCGTTGATGGAGATGGTGAAGCGCTTTTTCGGTTTCGCCGCTTCCATATTGCGGTAGACGGCGATAATGTCGCTCGGATTGGTGTCTTTGGAACCCAGACCGTAACGGCCGCCGTAAACCGGGACTTTTTCAAACTTCGTTTCTTTGAGGGCGGCGACGACATCGAGCCACAGCGGTTCGCCGAGGGAGCCGGGTTCCTTGGTGCGGTCGAGCACGGAAATGCGCTTGACCGTCGCCGGGATAGCCGCGACCAGGTGTTTGGCGGAGAAAGGCCTGTACAGGTGCACTTTAACCAAGCCAACCTTCTCGCCGTGGGCGTTGAGGTAGTCGACCGTTTCCTCGGCGGTATCGCAGACGGAACCCATCGCAATGATGATATGTTCCGCGTCGCGCGCGCCGTAGTAGTTGAACAGTTTGTATTTGGTGCCGATGCGGCGGTTGACCTCGTTGAGGTAATCTTCGGTCACTTTGACCACATTGTCATAGAAGGGATTGCACGCTTCGCGCGCCTGGAAAAAGATGTCCGGATTCTGCGCGGAGCCGCGCAGAACAGGGTGTTCCGGGTTCAAAGCGCGGCGGCGGAAGTCGTTGACGGCTTCCATATCCACCATTTCGGCTAGTTCCTGATAGTCCCATACGTTGATTTTCTGGATTTCATGCGAGGTGCGGAAACCGTCGAAAAAGTGGACGAACGGCACGCGGCTCTTGATGGTGGAAAGGTGCGCGACCGCGCCGAGGTCCATAACCTCCTGCACGTTGTTGGAGCAGAGCATCGCGTAGCCCGTCTGGCGGCAGGCATAGATGTCGGAATGGTCGCCGAAGATGTTCAGGGCGTGCGTGGCGACACAGCGCGCGGAAACGTCAATGACGTTGGGGAGCAGCTCGCCGGCGATTTTGTACATGTTGGGGATCATCAGCAAAAGCCCCTGCGAAGCGGTATAGGTGGTCGTCAGCGCGCCCGCGGCCAGCGACCCGTGCACCGCGCCGGCCGCGCCGGCTTCGGACTGCATTTCGGCGACCTTGACAGTTTGGCCGAATATGTTCTTGACACCGGCGGCCGACATTGCGTCGGTCTCCTCCGCCATGTCGGATGAAGGCGTAATCGGATAAATCGCCGCCACCTCGGTGAACGCGTAGGACACATAAGCCGCGGCGGAGTTGCCTTTCATCGTTTTTGATTTTCTTGCCATTTGAATATCCTCCTTGCATACTGAATCCATCATTTCGCTTCTTATTAGTTTATCACCCCGAAGCCCGGATGTAAACCAAGCGCACCCGTTTCGGTGTAGAATAAAGCGGGCGGCGCTCCGAGGAATTTGTATAGTTTGCGAAGCACGGCTCCGCGCGGATGCGCACCGCGCAGGGCGCAAAGCGCGCTTTTTGTTTGACAGAGCAAAGGCAAACATCTATAATTATAAATTATTATAACAATATATGTATCATCCGAAAGGAGCATGTCCCCATGGACGACCCCGGCTCCGAACCTGCCGCCGGATTTATCCTTCAGATTTTAGCCGCCTCAGGCGGCAGTTCCGCCGCCGGCGTCACGGCAACCGAAATCACTTTGAAAATCCTGCTGCTGCTGTTTCTTATCCTCGTCAACGCGTTTTTCGCAATGAGTGAAATCGCGATTATTTCGCTCAATGACAACAAGATTCAGAAAATGGCGGACGAAGGCAATAAAAAGGCCCGGCAGATTGTCCGGCTGACCTCCAATCCGAGCAACTTCCTGTCGACCATACAAATCGGCGTGACGCTCGCCGGTTTCCTGGCTTCCGCATCTGCCGCAAAATCATTCGCCGACCCGCTGACGCAATGGATGCTGTCCGCGGGCGGCGCGGCTTTGCACCCTTACGCGTCGCTCATCAGCGGCGTGTTTATCGTCGTCATTACGCTACTGGTTTCCTTTTTCTCGCTGGTGCTGGGCGAACTCGCACCCAAGCGCATCGCGATGCAGATTCCGGAAAAAGTGGCCTACAAGGCCGTCGGGCCGCTGCTTTTTGTGGCAAGGGCAGCCAAGCCGTTCATCCGTCTGCTGTCGTTTTCGACCAATTCCGTCGTACGCCTTCTCGGGTTCAACCCCAACGCCAGCCAGAATACCGTCACCGAGGAAGAAATCCGTATGATGGTCGACGCGGGCGGCGAACACGGCGTTATTGAGGACGACCAGAAGGAAATGATCTTCAACGTTTTCGAGTTTGACGACATCTACGTTTCCGATATCATGACGCACCGCACCGATATGGCAGCCGTCGAGGCGAACGACCCGCTCGCGGACGCCGTCAGTATCGCCATAAATGACGGCTATTCGAGGATTCCGGTGTACGACGACGAGCCGGACAATATTATCGGCATCATCTATGTCAAAGACCTTTTGAAGTATGTCGGCAGCAGCCTGCCCGAAGAAAAGACCCTGCGCGATATCATGCGCGAGGCCTATTATGTGCCTGAGACCAAGCGCTGCGGCGAACTGTTCAAGGAGATGACCGCCCGCCATGTCCAGATGGCTATCGTGGTCGACGAATACGGGGGCACCGCCGGGCTGGTGACGCTCGAAGACCTGCTGGAAACGATTGTCGGCAATATCCAGGACGAGTATGACAACGAGGATGAGGAAATAGCCAAAATCAACGAAACCACCTTTACGGTGGAGGGTACCACGTCCATTGATGAAATCGACGACATCGTCGGCGCCGAACTGCCGGAAGGCGATTATGACACCGTCGCGGGTTTTGTTATCAGCCTGCTTGGTTTCCTGCCAAAGGACGGGGACTTGAACACCGCGGAATATAAAAATCTGCGTTTCACGGTTCTCAGCGTCGAGGACCGCCGAATCGGTAAGATTAAAATAGAGATTATGCCGTCGGAACAAAAAGACGGGAACAGCCGCGAGAAAGACGCGGAACGTCAGGCGCCCTGACCGGCGCGGGTTGATGTCCGGGCCGCTGCCGCAGCGCAGCGGCCTGTTTTGTTTGATTTCACCGATGATATCGGGTAAAATACCGTTGATTATACGGAGGTGCCCCATGAGAGAACCCCGCGTCGTTCCCTACCCCGCTTCCGTCGTGCTGACCGGCGGCGAATACCCCGGCGACCCCGCCGCGCCGGAAAACCGCCCGGAAACGCTTCGTCCGGACTTATACGGCCCGGAGGAATACAAACTGGTCATCACTCCGGATCACATCGAAGCAGAAGCGGGTACGGAAAGGGGACTTTTCTACGCCCTGCAGACGCTGCGGCAGCTCTCCGGCGCCGGCTTAGCGGTGCCCTGTATGGAAATCAGGGACCGCCCGTTTTTCCCCTACCGGGGCTTTCTGCTCGATTCGGCCAGGCACATCACGGGACTCGGCGACATCAAAGCCCTTGTCGACGCAGCCGCCCTGTTTAAAATGAATGCCTTTCACTGGCATCTGACCGACGACCAGGGTTGGAGAATTCCGATTGAACGCTATCCCCTGCTGACCGAAAAGGGCTCGGTACGGCTGAGTTCCGACTTCGGCAAGGTACACACGGGAAAGCACTACGGCGGATTCTATACCAAAAGCGAACTGCGTGAAATCGTCGCTTATTGCGCCGAAAGGCACATCGATGTGATCCCCGAAATCGACATGCCCGGGCACATGACGGCGGCGATTTCGGCCTATCCCGAACTGTCCTGCTCGGGCAAACAAATCCCCGTACAGACCAGGCAAGGCATTTTCCCCGACATCCTGTGCGCCGGCAAAGATTCGACGCTGGAGACGGTGTACGGCATCCTCGACGAAGTGCTCGATATATTCCCCTCCAAACATATCCATATCGGAGGCGACGAAGCGCCCAAGGACCATTGGCGTGAATGCCCTGCCTGCCAAAAACGCATCGCAGACGAGGGCTTGGCCGGCGAAGAAGAACTGCAGCGCTGGTTTGTGGCCAAGATTTGCGCTTACCTGCGGGAAAAAGGCCGCAGCGCCATCGTCTGGAACGAAAGCCTGAAGGGCGGCGTGCCCTGCAACGATATGACCGTCGAGATGTGGATGGACAGGAAGTCCCTTTGCCCCGCATTCGCCAACGCCGGCGGGAAAATGATCGTTTCCCCGTTTTTTTATTATTATATGGACTATCCCTACGCGATGACGCCGCTGAAAAAGACGTACCGCTTCAACCCCTTTGTCAAGGGGCTTGACGAGCGAGGACGCTCGAATGTCCTGGGCGTCGAGGGTTCGCTGTGGACCGAGCACATCCGCGATTACGACGGCTTGTGCATGATGGCTTATCCGCGTTTCGCGGCGATTGCCGAAACGGGATGGACGCCTCCGGCGCAAAAAAACTATATAGATTTCGAGGACCGCTTTGAAGCGCTGTCACCTTTGCTGGCTGCGCAAAGAATCTTCTGCGCGCCGCGGAAAGACTGGAATCCGGGCCCGCTGAAAAGAATTGCGGGAACCTGCTCGTTTTTTGCAAACAATTTCGGCCGCGGGCAGCCCGCGCGCAGCGGCGGGGCCGAAGAGGAGAAGCCATGACTTACGAAAGATTGTCGAAAAAAGCCCTGCGCCTGATGCGCATAACCTGCGCGATGCTGCTGCTTTTGTACCTGCTTGCGGCCGGAGCCGCTGCCGCTTATCTGTATCTGGCGGGCAGAACGGCTGCTTGCGTCGCTCTTGCGGTCTGCGCGCCGGCCGCCGCTGCCGCGGTGTTCTTCATCGTGCCGCCGCTGAGGCACAGGCGATACCGCTACCATATCGGCCGGGACCGCATCGAAATCATCGAAGGGCTGCTGTTTATCCGCCGAACCATCATACCCGTCGACCGCATCTATCAAATCGATATCCGGCGCGGGCCGCTCGACAATCTGACCGGCGTCGCAAAAGTCGTCGTGACAACAGCCGGTTCCGCCGCGGCTTTCCGCTTTCTCGAGCCGGAAAAAGCCGAAGAAATCGCGCTGTACCTCAACGAAACGGTGACCGGTAAAATCAGGGCGGAGGCTCCGGACGATGTTTGAAAAACCGACGAGAAACCATATCACCTTCATCGTCGAGCGTCTGGGCGTTTTCTTCTTTTTCCTGATGGCGTTCGGTTTGAATTCGCTGTCCCAAAACGCCGGAGAGTTGTTTACCGCGGCCTACTGGCGGCGGTTGTTCGACTCCGCCTCCGCGGCGGATGGAAGATATTTTGCGCTGGGCACGGCCGCCTTGCTGATGCTGGCGGTCATCGTGCTCGTTTTCGCAACGGTCGCGTGGCTGAAAACCACCTTCCGCATAGAAGGCAGGGACCTTGTTTGCGAGAAACGCACGCTCTTTAAAAAGCAGTCCCGTCTGCCGGCGGACCATATCGCGACGGTCAATATCGAACGCAGCGTCTTTGAACGGCTGGTCGGCACAAGCAAGGTCAAAATCGACCTGAACTCCTCGCATACGGCCAACCGGACCGACTTTATTTTTTATCTCAATGCGCAGACCGCCGAGCGGTTCCGTGATGCGCTGATACAACTGAAAAATGCCGGGTACGAGAGCGCGGGCGCGCAACCTCTGCCCGAGGCCACGCGTGAAAAGGTGGTATTTTTCACGCTCGGCCAGGTGGTCCGCCACCGTCTGCTTTCCGTGACGATCATACAGGCGCTGGTGGTGCTCTCCGTCATTGCCGCGCCGCTGACCGACGGCGGGACTTACGGTTCGCAGAATATCAAAGCCGTCGCCGCGCTCAGCCTTGTCAGCGGCCTCGGCGTACTGGCCTGGAGCATCGTCAACCTGAAAGACTACACTGTTTCACGCTCGGGGCCGGATATCCTGATTACCTGCGGCGCGGCGAGAAAACGCAGTTTTTCTTTCAGCAGCGACCGCATGAAGGCCGTTTTTATTAAAAGAACCCTGCTGGCCCGGCTGTTCGGCCTTTACTCGATCGAAACCGCGGTGGTGGGACTGGGCAACGAAAAGTCGGAAACGCCGCAAATCTGTCTGCTGGCCGATAAGGCGCAGGCGCGGCGGGTGCTCGGGCAGTGCGCGCCGGGGTTTGAGTGCGGCGAGCCCCCTTTGCGAGCGCAAAAGCCGGCTCTTGCGGTCACGGGTTTCCGGTCTTTGGCCGCCGCAACGGTATGCACCCTACTGCCGCTCGTTCGCGCCGGCACGTGGTTCTGGTGGCTGTTCCCCGCTTCGGCGGCGGTTTTCTTCACCGCGGGCGCGCTGCGGCTTTGCGCGAAAACACTGCGGTTTGACACGCATGTCCTGAACTATTCGAAAGGCGTCCTCGACAAAACCATCGGCATGTTCCGTTTCGGCGATATCCAGGACATAAGGATTTTCACCAATCCGTTCCTGCGCCGCTTCGGGACCGGCAGAATGTCTTTCACCATCCTGTCCGGTTCGAAAATGAAACACCACAGGACGGGATACTTCAAACTGGAAGACCTCGAGAAGATAGCGGACCTTGCGGTGGGCAGCCCGGACAATATGACATTGACGCTGAAAAAGGGCAAATCCTCTTAATCCCGGGCAAACACTTCGGGGCCGCCCCTCACGGGACGGCCCCTTTGTTGTTTTGATGATGCGAGCCGGATTTACTTGCCGAACTGGCAGTCGTTGTTGCCGCTGTCGGAGGTCCACATCTCAAGCATGTTGATCGGGTCGTTGAAGTCCATGACCCAGCCGTTGCGCGAAACGTCGAAGTTGCCGGACTTTCTCTCGTTGAGCAGCGTATCCCAGTCGACGGTCTTGATGGTCATCGTGATGCCGACCGCCTTGAGGTCCTGCTGGATGCATTCGGCAATCGCCTGGTGCCCGGTGTTCTCGTTGATGATGTATTCAAAAGAGATGGGCGTGGATGCCTTCAGCTTGTTGTCGGCGCCGAACTCGAAGCCAGCGCTCTTGAGCAGTTCGATACCCGCGGCGACGTTGGCTTTGTAAGCCGCCTCGTCGCCGTCCTCGGCATAATAGCCGACCGCGTCTTTATTCGGATAGGTATAGGCGTCGTCGTTGGTCTTGAAAATTCCGCCGTGTCCGTCAGACGCTTTATCCGGGATAAAGGTGGTGGCGATGTGCTGGCCGGTCTGGCCGACGGTATCGATGATGTACTGCCGGTTGATGAGCAGGCCGATACCCCTTCTCATCGCGGAAGCCTGCTCGACCGTCTTGCCTTTGAACAGGTCGGACTTGACGTTGAAGCAGATATAATAGGTGCCGAGGTTGTCGACGATATAGAACTCGGGGTCTTTCAGCAGGTTCTTGGTTTCGTCCGCCGGAACGGTGTCGATAAAGTCGAGGTTGCCGGCTTTGTAGGCGGCAAAGATAGCGGTGTCATCGGCGGAGAGCATGAACTCCAGCCTGTCCATGGTGACATTGGCGGCGTTCCAGTAATTTGGGTTCTTTTCGTAGACCATGCTCTGGTCGTGCTTCCACTCTTTGAGGGTATAGGCGCCGCTGGTGACGAAACCGGCCTCGGTCGCCCATGCGCCCGGGTTCTCCGCCGTCGCGCCGGCCTCGACTGTCGCCTTGTTGACGGCATAGAAGGTCGGGAACGCGCACAGGTCAAGGAAATAGGGGCACGGAGCGGTCAGGACAACCGTCAGGGTTTTGCCGTCGTCGGACGCTTTGACGTTGAGGTTGTCGGGGAAGCCTTCGATGCCGTTGAACATGTAGGAGTAGTCGGCGGCCGTCTTGGTGGCGGCGGCGCGCTTCCACGAATACTCGAGGTCTTTCGCGTTCAGCGGGCTGCCGTCGGACCATTTGAGGCCGTCTTTCATCGTGAAGGTGTAGGTCAGGCCGTCATCGGAAACGGTCGGAGCCGCGGCGGCAAGGTCTGGAACAAGCTTGTTGCCCGGAGCGTAAGTGTACAGCCCCGAGAACGAGTTGGCTGCCAGGCAGGCGCCGTCGACAGAACTGTTGAGCGCGGGATCGAGTTTGTCCGGCTCGCTGGCAAGGTTGATTCTAAGGGTCTTGTTCGCCCCAAAGGTGGTAAACATGAAATACTTGAAGCCGTAGAGGGTCGCATAGAAGCCCTCGACGCCTTTTTTCATCATGTACACATCGTTGTAGTGATAGATGGGGCAGACGGCGCCGGTATTCATCAGGATGTCTTCGGCCTGGTGCATCAGGGCTTCACGGGCAACGAAGTCGGTGGAGCTCTTGATGTCTTTGATGAGCTTGTCATAGGGTGCCCAGTCGATTTTGGCGACCGTGTTGGGGTCGACGGTGCCGGTGGTCGTGGTTTCGGTGTCGGTTTTACAGCCGGCAAACAGGGTCAGCAGCAAGACAGCAGATACGAGCAGTGCGATGATTCTCTTTGCTTTCATGTTTCTCCTCCTCTTTAGATTTATTTTATTTCTGTTGCGCAACAGAAATCGGACACATAGAATATAACGCCGCTTGCAAGCGTTGTCAATCAAAACCGCCGATTTTCAATCCGGCTCATTTATTCCAGCAGGCGACAAAATGCCCGCCTCCGCGGTCGGTGAAAGGCGGCGCTTCGGCGGCGCACCGGTCGGTGGCAAAGCGGCACCGCGTGCGGAACGAGCAGCCGCCGGGCAGTTTCAGTGGGCTGGGCACGTCGCCTTCGAGGATGATGCGCCTGCGCTGCCTCGACATCTTCGGATCGGGGATGGGCACCGCCGAATAAAGCGACTGCGTGTAGGGGTGAATCTGGTTTTTCGCCAATTCGGCCGTTTGGCCTGTCTCGACGATTTTGCCCATATACATGACGGCTACCCTTCTGCTCATGTGGTTGACCACATGAATATCGTGGGCAATGAACAAGTACGCCAGACCGAGGCGTTCCTGCAGTTCTTTAAACATATTGATAATCTGCGCCTGGATGGACACGTCGAGGGCGGAAACCGACTCGTCGCAGACGATGAAGCTGGGGTTGACCGCAATGGCCCGCGCGATGCCGATGCGCTGGCGCTGGCCGCCGCTGAACTCGTGCGCATAGCGGCGCGCGTGCTCGGTATTCAGGCCGACGAGCGTCATGAGCTGTTTAATTTTCTCTTTTCTCTCGTTTTTGTCGGCGCAGATATGGTGAATGTCGAGCGGCTCTCCGATAATACCGGCGACCGTCATGCGGGGGTTGAGCGAGGAATACGGGTCCTGGAAAACCATCTGCATTTCCCTGCAAAGATGTTTGATGCTTTGGGCGTCCACTTTTTCGCCCCGGAAGAGGACTTCGCCGCCGGTCGGCTTATAGAGATGGAGCATCGAGCGGCCCACGGTTGTTTTGCCGCAGCCGGATTCGCCTACGAGGCCGAGGGTTTCCCCTGCGTTGATGACAAAGGAGACGTCGTCCACGGCTTTGAGCGGGGTCGTCTTGAAAAGGCCCGTCTTGATGGGGAAATACTGTTTCAGGTTTTTGACTTCGACAAGCACTTCGCTCATTGCCCGGCCTCCTCTGCGCCGCCCGCGGCTTTTTCGTCATCGAGCATTTGTTGAACGTTCACCCAGCAGGAAGCGAAATGCCCGGGATTGATTTCGATTTCCTCCGGAGGCTCGTCCAGGCATATTTTCATCGCGCGGTCGCAACGCGCGAAAAACGGGCAGCCTTTGGGCATGTTGAGCATATCGATCGGCGAGCCGCCAATGGGTACAAGTTTTTCGTCGAGTTTGGCGGCGCTGGGTATCGAGTGGAGCAGCCCTTTGGTGTATTCATGCCTGGGATTATAGAAAATATCGTCGGCGCTGCCGCGCTCGCAGATACGGCCGCCGTACATGACGACTATTTCGTCGCACATATCGGCAATGACCCCGAGGTCGTGGGTAATCATGATAATCGCCATACCGAGCTTTTTTTGCAGCTCCTGCATCAGCTCGAGAATCTGGGCCTGGATGGTCACGTCGAGCGCCGTCGTCGGCTCGTCGGCGATGAGAATATCCGGCTCGCAGGAAAGCGCCATGGCGATCATCACGCGCTGCCTCATGCCGCCGGACAGTTCGTGGGGATACTGTTTGACGCGCCGGGCGGGCTCGTTGACGCCGACGAGGGCCAGCATCTCGACGGCTCTTGCCGCCGCTTGCGCCCTTGTACGGTCGGTATGAAGGAGGATGGCCTCGGTAATCTGGCTGCCGATGGTATAGACGGGATTGAGCGAAGTCATCGGATCCTGGAAAATAATGCCGATTCTGCAACCGCGTATCTCGCGCATCTCTTTTTTGGAGTACTTTGTGATATCTTCCCCGTCGAGCAGGATTTCGCCCCCGATGATCTTGCCGGTCTCCGGCAGGATGCGCAGGATGGAATAGGCGGTAACGCTTTTACCGCTGCCGGATTCGCCGACGATGCCGAGCACCTTGCCTTTTTCGAGGTCGAAGGAAAGGCCGTTGACGGCTTTGACCTCGCCGGCGTCGGTGAAAAAGGATGTCCTGAGGTTTTTCACCTGCAGTAATTTTGCGCTCATCGCTCTTACCTCCTGAGTTTCGGGTCGAACGCGTCGCGCAGTCCGTCCCCGAGCAGATTGAACGAAAGAACGATGAAACAAATGACCAGCGAGGGGAAAACCAGCTTGTAAGGATAGCTTTGGAGCCCCTCCCTCGCGGCGTTGGCCAGGGAACCGAGACTGGGCATCGGCGCCTGGACGCCGAGGCCGACAAAACTGAGGAAACTTTCGGTAAATATCGCGGCGGGGATTTGCAGCGCAATGGAAATAAAGATGACGCTCATGCAGTTGGGCAGCACATGGCGCTTGATGATGCGGCCCGATTTGGCTCCCATGGCTTTCGCCGCCATGATATAGTCGTTCTCTTTGATAGACAATATCTGCCCGCGAACCAGGCGCGCTTCGCTGACCCAGTACAGCAGGCCGAATACGACAAAGATACTGATCATATTGGTGCCAAGGCTGGCCAAAACCGTCCCGGATAGAGCGGAGCCCAGGATAGGGTCGAGCACGACGGCCAGCAGGATAATCATCAGCATGTCGGGCAGGGAATAGATAATATCGACAATCCTCATCATAATCAGGTCGACCTTGCCGCCGAAGTATCCGCTGATGGCGCCGTAGGTCAGGCCGATGATCAGCACGATAATGCTGGCGAAAAGCCCGACGGCCAGGGAAACCCGCGTGGCGTAGACGACGCGGATAAAGTAGTCCCTGCACAGCTGGTCGGTACCGAAAAAGTGAGGGAATACTTTGCCCCCTTCGGCGATGAAGGCCTTCTCGTTTTCGGAATAGGTCATCGGCGGGAGGTTTTTCGCCGTGCGGTCCCGGACGCCGTTGACCTCGATCATATCGTCGTATCCGTAGGGGCAAACAAGCGGGGCGACGAAAATCGCGATGATAATCAGCAGCAGGGCGGCAAGGCTTGCCACCGCAAGCGGGTTTTTGAACAGTTTGCGCATCCCGTCGCGGAAAAAAGTCGTCGACTCCCGCATAATGTCGACTTGCTGTTTGTCCTCGTCCGAAGCGGGAGTGAACTTGGACAGGTCGATCTGCATGCTCAGCAGGTTCTTTTTCGGCAGCTTTCCGCTTTCCATCCCGTTCACTCCTTTACTCAAATTTGATCTTGGGGTCGACGAGCTTGTAGACGAGGTCGCTGAGAAGCGTCATGATGACCATCAGCACCGCGAGGAAAATCGTCGTTGCCATAATCATCGGATAATCGCGGTTGGTGATACCCGACACGAACTTGGTGCCCAAACCGCCGATGGTGAACACGGTTTCCACCACAAGGCTGCCGGTCAGGATATAGGCGGCCATCGGCCCGAGGTAGGTGATCACGGGCAGCAGCGCGTTGCGAAGGGCGTGTTTGAAAATAACCCACCGCTCTGCGACGCCTTTCGAGCGGGCGGTACGGATATAGTCCTGGTTGAGCACGTCAAGCATGCTCGACTTGGTCAGACGCGTGATATAGGACATCGGATAAAGCGCCAGCGCGACGATCGGCAGGATATAACTCGGGTTCTTGATGCTCCAGACCGGAACCCAGCCGAGTTTAAGGCTGAAAACCAGCAACAGGATGGTCGCGAGCACAAAACTCGGCACCGATACGAAAACCGTCGAGCTGAAAATGATAAGCCTGTCGGGCCACTTGTTCCTCATCAGCGCGGCAGCCGAGCCGAAAATCAGACCGGGAAGCAGCGCGGTGATAATCGCCGCAGCGCCGATTTTAGCCGATATGGCGAAACTCTCCCCGATGATGGCCGAAATCTCCCTGCCTGTTTTCAGCGATATGCCGAAATCGCCGCGGAACATATTCCGCAGGTAGAGCCCGAATTGCACAATCAGCGGCTTATCGAGGTTGAAACGCTCCTCGAGCACCGCCTGAACGGCGGGCAGCGGTGATTTCTCTTTTTGAAAAGGGCCTCCGGGGATGGCGTTCATCGCAAAAAATGTGATGGTGATGATGATAAAGATCGTCACAATCGCCAGGGCGATGCGCTTGACGACATATTTCCACATACTACCCCTCGAATTCAAATGAAAGATTTTATTAAGTATAAACCTTATCTGTTGTCAATTCAATCGCTTTCTGCAAGTTGCGGGGATATCGGCTGCAAAAAGAACGAACAGGGGCATTTCAGCCGCGAAGGACCGGGTTGCGGGCGGCGGCGGCTTCGTCGGGCCGGCCGACGGGCGAACCGGAGGGAGCGGCGCGCAGCGCGCCGGGGTCAGTGCGCGCGGTTTCATACAGCCGCAGCATGGCTTCCGCAGCCGCATCCAGCGTTTCCCGGCTCTCCGTTTCGGTCGGTTCGATCATCATTGCCTCGCGCACGATAAGCGGGAAATGAACCGTCGGCGGATGCATGCCGAGGTCGATGAGCCCTTTGGCAATATCCGTCGCCCCGATACCAGTACTCTTTTTGAGCTGTTCGAGCGACAGCACAAATTCGTGCATGCAGCGGCCGCCGTAAGGCGCGTCATACGTTCCCCGCAGTTTTGCCAGCAGATAATTGGCGTTGAGCACGGCGTTTTCGGCCGCCTCCCGCACCCCGGCGGCACCCAGGGTCATCAGGTAGGCAAGCGCCCTGACGCATACCAGGAAGTTGCCGTTAAACGCCTTGACCCTGCCGACCGAATGCTTGGGCTGCCGCAGGCAAAATCCTTGAGTTGTCCTGTCCACGACAGGTCCGGGAAGGTAGGGTGCCAGAAACGATTTGCAGGCGACAGGCCCGCTGCCCGGCCCCCCGCCGCCGTGAGGCGTGGCGAACGTTTTATGCAGATTCAGGTGCATCACGTCAAAACCCATATCGCCCGGGCGGGTGATGCCCATGACGGCGTTAAGGTTCGCTCCGTCATAATAGAGGAGGCCGCCGACCTCATGGACCATGCCGGCAACGGCGGCGATATTTTTTTCAAACAGCCCGAGGGTGTTGGGGTTGGTCAGCATCAGCGCCGCGGTATCCTCCCCCAACGCGCCGCGAAGGGCGTCGAGGTCGACGGTGCCGTCGGCCGCAGAAGGGATGCTGACGACTGTAAAACCGGCCATAACCGCGCTGGCCGGATTGGTCCCGTGCGCGGAATCGGGGACGAGGACTTTCTTCTTTTCCTCATGACCCGTCGCGCCCAGATAGGCCTTGATCATCGAAAGGCCGGTAAATTCCCCGTGCGCCCCTGCCGCAGGCTGCAGAGAGATGGCATCCATACCGGTGATTTCACACAGATACCCGCCGAGCGTACCGAGGGCTTCGAGGCAGCCCTGCGCCGAGTCTTCCGGCTGAAGGGGGTGGATATCGGTAAAGCCGCTGAGCGCGGCGGCGTCCTCGCCGATTTTCGGGTTGTACTTCATCGTGCAGGAGCCCAGCGGATAGAAGCCGCAATCAACACCGAAAGACTCGCGGCTGAGCGCCGTGTAGTGCCTGACCAGGTCGACTTCCGCAACTTCGGGTAGAAGCGGCGGCCCGCCGCGCAGCAGCTGTTCGGGTATCCGTTCATATTCGCAGTCAAACGCCGGCAGCGTGAAGCCGGACCTGCCGGGCCTGCTTTTTTCAAAGATCGTCCCTTTCATGCCGAAACCTCCCCGAGCAGGCGGACAAGACGGTCGATTTCGTCTTTGGTGTTCCTCTCTGTCAGGCACCAAAGAATGCCCGCACCTTTTTCGGTTTGGACGGGAAGGCCGCAGAGCATATCGTTTTCCGCCAGTTTGGTTTCGAGCTTCGCGGGGTCGACGGGGCAGCGGGTGACGAACTCGTTGAAGAAAAAGCCCTCGAACATCATCGAAAAACCGCTGACAGCGGAAATCCGCCTTGCCGCATACCGTGCCAGGGAGACGCACCTCATGGCGATTTCTTTTAAGCCCCCGGGTCCCGCGGCGGCACAGTAGACCGTCGCCGTCAAAGCGCACAGGGCCTGGTTGGAGCAGATATTGGACGACGCTTTCTCACGCCGGATGTGCTGCTCGCGCGCCTGCAGGGTCAGAACGTAGGCGGTTCTTCCAGCGGCGTCAACGGTCGCGCCGGCAATTCTGCCGGGCAGTTTGCGCGCGTCGGCGGCCTTCACGGCCATATAACCGAGATAAGGGCCGCCGAAAGCAGGCGGCATGCCCAGGGGCTGCGCTTCGCCCACGGCCGCGTCCGCGCCGTATTCGGCGGGCGTTTTCAGCACCGCGAGCGCAATCGGGTACGAGCCGATGACCATTTTGGCGCCCGCAGCGTGCGCCGCCCGGGTCAATTCCCCGTAATCTTCGACGAGCCCGTAAAAATTCGGCTGTTCGGCATAGACACAGCAGACGCTGGTGTCCAGCATCTGTTCGAGCAGGGCGGACGAGGCTTTGCCGTCTTCGGCGCCGAAAAACTCGAGTTCCCTGCCGGCAACGCGGCAATAAGTCCGCAGGACCTCGGCGGTCATCGGCTTGACGGTCGAAGCGGCCAAAACCTTTGGACGGTTTTTGTCGGCAAACATGGCGCAGGCCTCGGCGGCCGCGTGCGCGCCGTCATAAACCCCGGCATTGGAAACATCCATGCCCGTCAATTCACAGATAAGGGTCTGATACTCGAAAATCGACTGAAGGATTCCCTGGCTGATTTCCGCCTGATAGGGGGTGTAAGCTGTGACGAACTCCGCGCGCGAAGCCAGATGCCTGACCACGCTCGGAATATAATGGCGGTAGGAGCCGGCGCCCCGGAACCAGGTTTGATATACCTTGTTGCGGCCCGCCATCTCCTTCAGAGCCGAGATAACCTCAAACTCGCTCGCGGCCGGAGGCAAATCGAGCAATCCTTTGAATCGGAGATGATCCGGCACCGCGGAAAAAAGGTCCTCCATGCTCTGCGCGCCGGTTGCCCCGAGCATCTCCAGGCGTTCCTCCGGCGTCGAAGGAATATAAGACATCTGTTTCACCTCTTTTTACCGGACGGGAAGATTCCCCGTCCGGCCGGTTTCGGGACAAAGCCGAATTGCCTATTCTTGGGCAATAAGCAGTTCGTAAGCAAGCGCGTCCAGCAGGTCGGGATTGGGCTCATAGGGCCCGATTTTGACAAGCCACGCGCCGTAGGGGTCGGCGTTGATCTGTTCCGGATGCTCGACCGTCTGCTCGTTGACGGCCGCCACCGTGCCGCTGACAGGCGCGTTGATATCTGTCACCGCTTTAATCGACTCAACCTCTCCCATCGCCTGCGCCGCTGTGACGGTGTCGCCCGCAGCGCAGGAAAGATTGATATAGGCGAGGTCGCCGAGAGTTTCCTGCGCGTGGTCGGTCAGGCCCGCCAGCGCAAAACCGTCGTCGGTGAAGCGCACCCATTCGTGCGTGGCTGTGTAGAACAGATCCCCCGGTACGTTCATGATACTCTCCCCTTTTTATTTTTTTGCGGCTTTATAAAACGGAAGCGCCGTGACGCGCGCCCGCAGCATTCTGCCGCGGCAGTCGACGCCAAGTTCGTCACCGTCCGCGGCGCCGCCGCTCTCAATCAGCGCCATAGCGATGGCTTTGCCCAGGTAAGGCGCCATCGTGCCCGAGGTGACATAACCGATTTCCCTGCCGTCGAGAATGACCTTGTCTCCCGCCCGCGCAATGCCGCGGTCCAGTATTTCGAGCCCGATGCGCCCGCGGCGCGGAATACCCGCGCTTAAAAGCGCTTCTTTGCCGATAAATGCGTCCTTATCCATCCGCACAAAACGGCCGAGCCCCGCCTCCAGCGGGGTGATGTCCTCGTCCAGCTCATGCCCGTACAGCGGCATGGCCGCCTCCAACCTGAGCGTATCCCTCGCGCCGAGCCCGCACGGCAATAAGCCGGCATTTCTGCCTGCGGCCGTCAGCGTATCCCAGACAAGAGGCGCGGATTGATTCTCCATATAAAGCTCAAAACCGTCTTCACCGGTGTAACCGGTTCTCGAAACCAGGCAGCGCGCGCCCGCAACGCCGATATTTTCTGTAAAAGTGTAATGCTTTACAGACAACGGCGAATCGGCAAGAGCGGCGAGTATTTCAGCGGAACGAGGACCCTGAATAGCGATTTGAGAGGTCGATTCCGATATATCTGTCAAGGCGAAATGGCCTTTGAGCTGTTTTTGTATCCAGGCGATATCCTTTTCACGGTTGGCCGCGTTCAGCACAATTTCGTAAAGGTTTTTATCTTTACGATATACCAGCAGATCGTCCACCGTGCCGCCTTCCGTATTGCACATCGGCGAGTACCTGATCTGCCCGTCCGCCATGCCGGAAAAGTTGTTTGTCAGCAGATTCTGCAGATTTGCGAACGCGTCGGAGCCGCTCAGGAGCACCTCTCCCATGTGTGAAACGTCGAACAGGCCGGCGGCCGTCCGAACCGCCATATGTTCCGCCGCGATACCCGCTTCGTAACTGACCGGCAGCAGATATCCGGCGAAAGGAACCATTTTGCCCTTGGCGCGCAGGTGCGCGTCATAGAGCGCCGTCTTTTTTTCCATCACTGCCTCCCGTCCGCAAGCAGATCAGATGCCGAAATATGCGGCGGCGTTGTTGTAGCAGATATCGCGGACCACCTGTTTGAGGAACTCCATATCGCAGGGATAAAGCCCGCCGTCGACCATGGAACCGATCAGGTCGCACAGGATACGCCTGAAGTATTCGTGCCGCGGGTAGGACAGGAAGGACCTGGAATCGGTCACCATGCCGATGAACTTGCCCAGCACGCCCGTATTGGCCAGCGCCTTCATCTGTTCGCGCATGCCGTCGATGTTGTCGTTGAACCACCAGGCGGTGCCGAACTGGATCTTGCCCGCCGCCCCGCTGCTCTGGAAATTGCCCGCCATGGCGCCAAGCATGTAATTGTCCTTGGGGTTGAGTGTGAAAAGCACTGTTTTGGGCAGGTTCCCATCGATTTCCATCGAATCGAGCAGTTTGGCGAGGTTGACGGCCGTCTCGAAATCGGCAATCGAATCAAAACCGGTGTCCGGGCCGATTTTTTGAAACATCGCGGTGTTGTTGTTGCGGATAACGCCGAAATGAAGCTCCATCCCCCAGCCGAGGCGCGCGTATTGCGCCGCGAAGAAACGCATCAAGGCGGTTTTATAGCGGTCGGTCATCAGTTTGTCCGGTACGCCGCCCTCGCGCATACTGCGGAAAATGTTTTCAAGCTCATCTTCCCCGGCAGGCTCGAAAGGAATGTAGGAGAACGCGTGGTCGCTCGCGCGGCAGCCCATCCGCGCAAAGAAGGCGATTCTGTCTGCGAGCACCTCTTTGAGCAGGGCAAAACTGCCGATGACGGTCCCCGATACGGCTTCAAGCGAAGCGAGCCACGGCAGAAAACCTTTCTGGTCGATAGCCAGTGCTTTGTCGGGCCTGAACGCCGGGATGATTCTGCACCGGAAACTTGCGTCTTCGGCGATGAGCCGGTGGTATTCCAGACTGTCGGCCGCGTCGTCGGTGGTGCAAACGCAAGCGACATTCGACCTTTCAATCAATTCGCGCGGTTTGAAGCCGCCCCCGGCGATGATGGCGTTCGCCTTGTTCCATACGACGTCGGCCGTCTCCGGGCCGAGGATATCGTCAATGCCGAAGAACCGCTGCAGTTCCAGATGCGCCCAATGGTACAGCGGGTTGCCGATCAGATAGGGCATGACCTTTGCCCATGCCAGGAACTTCTCATAACCGGACGCGGAGCCGGTAATATAGGTTTCCTCAATGCCGAAGGACCGCATCGCGCGCCATTTGTAATGGTCGCCGGAAAGCCAGAGCTGCGCGATATCCTCCGGCTGTTTGTTTTCATAAATCTCTTTCGGTGAAAGGTGGCAATGCCAGTCAAAAATCGGCATCCCTTGCGCGGCTTCAAAAAACAGTGTGCGCGCCGTGTCGCCCGAAAGCAGGAAATCCTTGTCCATAAACGGTTTCATCCGACTCTCTCCCCCGGTTTTATTAAGCCAAAGTCTAACACAAGATAAAGCATTTATCAACACGCATTAACCTTATATATAGTGGATACGCGCAAACGTTCTTCTGTTCTCATCCGGAAAATCCGCCGCCGCGGGCTTGCATTTTACAGGCGGAGATATTACAGTTTATCTATCCCGCATAACCGGAGGGATTATGGCAAAAACATTACGTTTGCTGTGCGGCGCCTCGGTTTCGGCGCTGCTTGCCGCTACGCTGTTTATTTCCGTTTGCGCTGCCCCGGTGAAAATCGACGGCATTCCCGGCAACGCCGAGTGGCAGCCGGCGCAGGGGGTTGAACTTGCGGGGTCGAAAACCGAAAGCAACTGCGGGATTGAATACGCTTTCGTCAAATGGATGGTGGACGATAAAAACGCGGCGGTAACCCTGGCGGTGCTCGTGACTGCGGATGGCTATGCAAGCGGAAACGAACTGGTCGCCGCGCTCTTTGTTCCGCAGGCGGGCAGCCAGGTCGCCGTCACGGCGGCGGGCGTCCAGACCTGCGACGACAGCCTATACAGCGTCCAAAGCGCGTTTGCGGGCATGAGCGGTGAATCTTATGCGTGGGAAGTCCGCATTGGGTTCAAATTCGGCCTGCCTTCCGGCCCGATGATGGGCATACGCCTGCGCGACGCGCTCGGCTCGCTGTCGAATTATTATGAGATACCGGTTTTTGCGCGGGACGGCACCACGGTTTCTTCCCCCGAAACCACCGCGCACAAGACGCAGACGACAAAAGGCGCGCCGACCGAACCGGCAACGGGAAAAGAACCCGCAGAAACCAACCGGCCGGCGGGCCCGGCGGCAACCTCCGCGCAAAAGCCCGCCGGAACCGCCTCGACGGCGGCAGATGTTACCGCCATCTCAACCGCCGCCGCGAGCCGGACGGAAACCGCCCGGGAAACCGGCGCAGCCGCCGCCGCGGGCAAAACATCCTCCCGCCGTTTCGGTTTTACGGTTGCGGCGGCGGCTGCGCTTGTGGCCGCGGCGGCCGGCATCAGCGTTTGGGCGGGTTATTCGGGCAGAAAAACGCCGGGCGGCGCGCCCGGCGTTGAAAATAACCGAGGTTCTCAAAATCCGCCCGACGACGGCCCGGAAGAGCCGTAAGCGTCCGGTATGAAGACGCAGAGGCATAAACAGCCGCCCCGTCCCGCTTCAGCGGGCCGCCAGGCGGCTGTATTCGTTTAACAGCGAGACAAAGATCCTGTAGTTGCCGATGCTGACATCGGGCGGCGTCTGGTGGTCGACCGCGGGAATATAGCCGCCCGAAGCGATTACGGGAGCCAGGCGCTCGAACTCGGCGCGCATGGCCTGTTCTCCCAGGCGCATCACGGTCTTGTCAAAACCGCCGAGCATCAGCAGGCCGGGATAATGGCGCCTAATTCTCGGCACGTCCACGCCCGCCATGCGCTCGAGCGGCAGTACGCCTTCGATGCCCCCCTCGAGGAACCAGTCGATCAGGGGCTCGACGTTGCCGTCGGTGTCGATAAAGACTTTGATTCCTTTTGCCTGCAGCAACGGCGCCAGCCGCCGGTAGTACGGCAGCACAAAGCGGTCGTAGCATGCCTTGGAAAGCATCGGTCCGTTGTTGTAGGACATATCTTCCGCAAAGGTCATAAACACGGGCTTGTATGCGGCCGGCAGGCGCGCGATGACTTTTTCGTAAAAGGCGCATAATTCGGCGTTGATGGTATCCATCAGTTCCGGCTCGTCGTAAAAGGCCAGCAGATGGTTCTCAATCCCGAAAAGAGTCCGGGGAAACCAGAAGAAGCCCTCCAGGGTCATCCAGTGCGCCGAGCCGGCGATGCTTACATCCGCGGCGGCCTCCCCGAACCTTTCGATCGTACGTTCCAGGCACGTTTCGGTGAAAAGATAAGGCCGGATTTCGTTATAGTCCGCCCTGTCGAGAATGATCGGCGCGCCGTGGCTTTTTGCCGAGGGGCAGCCGCACTCCCTGATTTGCGCCGATGTCTGGTGAAGCCTGTCGAGGCCGAACCAGTCCCTGATGGCGTCAGCGGTTGTCAGGGAGTCCGGGAGCCCCTGCGCGCGCCAGGCGTCGACCGTGAGGTCCCACCAGCCCGCCCATTCCACCACCGGCACGCGGTCGAGGGTCGGCGAAAAAGAGAAAACGCTCCGGAAACGTTCGATGTTATCCATGAGCGTCCCCCGCGTGTTTGGCCTCGATATATCTATCGAGCATTACAGCAGCATTCTCGACGTAAGCCGCGCATTGCCGGTTGTGGTGAAAAGCAGGCGTGCGCGCGTCGGATACCGGGCCCGGGCCGCCGGCCTCCTCGCCAAGCAGTTCGCGGCAGATGATCGATCCGTTCTCGGCGGCGAATTGCCGCGCCATCCTCTGAACGTCTGCATACAGCGCCGTTTTTTCCTCTGCCGCAGCGGGGTCATCATAGCCGTAGAGCATGCCCGTCACCATGAAGACTCCCGTGAGGGCGCCGCAAACCTCGCGCAGACGGCCTATCCCGCCGCCGAACGGCGCCGCGAGCCGCGCGGCAGCCTTCGTTTCCATGCCGGCCAGGTCCGTAAAAGCGAGAAATACAGACTGCGCGCAGTTGAAGCCGGCCTCAAAATATCCGGCCGCCTTGCCGGAATGAACGCTCATCTAAGCGCCTCCGTTCCAGTCGATTTGACTTCATTATATCGTAGCCGCTTCGATTTGCACAAGCCGCAAGGCGGGGTAAACACACAAAAGAGCGCTCGCAGACCGGCCTGGTCCCTTTATAGTATATATATTAAATATTTCTTTGTTTTTTTCAAAAACTATTGCATTTTGCCAAGCGGTTTGATATGATTAGCGTGCAATGAGCCGCACGAGCGGTAGATTTGTTATGGTTTTGGCCAAAACTAAAACAAGGAGGAACGCACATGCAAAAAATTCTCGCATTCATTCTCTCAATCCTCACCCTTCTCGCAGCGATCTTTCCCGGGCTTGTATCCGAGCCTGTCGAAGGAATTACGCAAGGTGATTGGATCCAAATGCTCGACGAGCAATTTGGCATGACCACCTACGAGAGCCAGGAACCCTACTATGATTACATCACACCGGAGAATCCGTACTTCCAGTATGTACAGATTGCTTACGAGTGGGGCGTCATCACAGACGAGGACGTTCTGAAACTTGACGAGTTTGTCACCAACGAATTTGTTGCCGTGACCCTTGTCAGAGTGGCTCTTCTCGCTCTTGAAGACGGTGAGGCCGCACCGCAGATCAAGAACGCAAAAAGTCTGCAGTATCCCGATGAAGTCGCTGTTGCGGTGGCATACGGGCTCGTGACCCTGCCCGGCAACGGCAAATTCAAGGTCGCCGTTATGGCGAAAGAAGCCGCTCTCGCGGCGCTTGCCAAGGCGAAAGAGCTTTGGGCCAACAAAAAGTTCGGCGCTGCAACCATGACCACCGGCGCCGGCGAGGATGTCATCGACCTTTCCGCGAAAGTTGACTCCTACACCGTGGCTAATGACAAAGTGGTTCTCGCGGCAGCCCAGGCAGCCGACTTGCAGGTGGGCGACATTTACATCCTGCCCCCGACAGCGGCCAATCCCGAAGGCGCAGCCTACAGAGTAGCCTCCATCGCCATGGTCGGCGGCAAAGCTGTGATCACCAATCAGGCCGTTGCGCTTGAAGACGTTTACAGCGACCTCGATTTCGAAGGCGACATCATGCCGAACCTCAACGCTGCCAAGATCGTTACCGGCGACGGCTCGGTCCTGCAGAACGCTGTTCTGCTCCCGGCTGGCGGCACATCCCAGAGCGTCGCCGACCTGCTGCAGAAGCTGGATGTCAATTTCAGCCTCGGCAAGTTTGATTTCGGCCTGAAAGTGGTCGAGAACGGATTTAACCTCGACATCGGAACAACGGTTTGCGACGGCGTCAGAATCGCGAAATCCTACAACGTCAGCAACCTCGTAATCAGCACCAAATTCGACGGCAACATCGCTCTCAAGGACATCAACGAAGCGTACATCCGCGCGGACTATACCCTCAAGGATGTCACCAAGCTGACCGGTTCCTATGCGGCTTCCGTGGCCGTCGACCAGAGCAAACTTCCCGCCGGAGCGGAACCCATTGATTTCATCACGGCTGCGAAACAGGGCCTTCTGACCCTTGTGGACGGCGGCGGCAGCAAGATTACCGTCTTCACCCTCAACATTCCGGTCGGTTCCACGCCTATCACGATTTCGCTGGATGTCAACATCCGCATCAGCGTGTACGGCAAGATTGAAATCACCATCGAATCGAGCAACGTCAAAGGCGTCGAGATTGTCAACAACAAACTCAGGGTCATCAACGAAGTCGAATATCTCAACGAAACTTTCGACATCATGGCTGACGTCCGCTTCACAGTCGGGCTGTGCCTGAGCGTCAAGGTTCTCGGCTTCATCGTTGTCGACGCCGAGTTCCAGGGCGGCATCGGAGTCAAAGTCACCGCATTTATCAAGACGGATGCGGCAGAGTATGTCATCGAGTGCCCGCTGGATCTGGCCATTCAGATTCCTTATCCCTGCGGCGGCATGGAAGCGCCCGAGTTCTGCGGCAATGCCAAAGTGTACGGGATTATGAGTGTCTCCGTCGGCCAGAACTCCAAACTGCTCAAACTGCTTGGCCTGACCAAGACCTGGAACATCTTTGATGAGAACAATGCGGTACTCTACAACTTCCACATTGAAGAGACCGGCATCGTTCCGCAGTGCACCAGGCAGAGAACCCGGTAAGCTATCGGGCAGATCTTATCCAACAGCGGGGCGTCGCAGTCATGCGGCGCCCTGTTCTTTTTGCCGCGGTACGCTGCCTGTCGAGCTGAAGCACCCGCTGTTTGCTAAAGAAAAGGGCGCGTTGCAAAACGATAATGTTTTGCAGCGCGCTTTTTTCACTTGGTAT
>ENA-UOWE01000566-UOWE01000566.1-activated-sludge-metagenome-genome-assembly--contig:-NODE-566-length-52601-cov-6.947094_pt1 | contig 52601 bp, 41 predicted proteins | sample MGYA00249841_ERZ761562 | MGnify/ENA primary metagenome ERZ761562 (study PRJEB28883, sample SAMN05720200) | activated sludge metagenome | isolation source: Anaerobic digester | place: Japan...
TATCTGATGACCATCTTGATGCAGAACCCTAATTTCCTGATTCTCGATGAACCTACCAACGACCTGGATATTGTTACACTGAATATTCTTGAAGAATATCTTCAGCAATTCAAGGGTTGTGTGCTAATCGTATCGCACGACCGCTACTTTATGGACAAGCTGGTAGATCATGTGTTTGTCTTTGAAGGGAATGGCGTTATTCGGGACTTTCCGGGCAACTATTCCGATTATCGTGAATATAAATTGGCTAATGAACAGATAGAAGAACCAAAAGTCAAGAAAGATGCACCACAGCCAACTATGCCTAAAGCTACATCCCGTCCAAAGAAGCTTAGCTATCAACAACAGCGTGAGTTTGATGCTTTAACTGTCGAAATTGAAAAACTCGAATCGGAAAAGAAAGAACTGGAAATTGCTTTAGCTTCAGGAGCTCTCAATAATTCTGAAGTTATAGAAAAAAGCAATCGCTTTTCTGAAGTTTGTCAGCAAATTGATGCTAAAACAGAGCGTTGGATGGAGCTCAGTGAGTTGGCCTAAGGCTTTTTCATTTTACATCATTTAAAAGTCGAAAAATTTAAATATGACATAATGGCTATATTTTTCATTAACTTATGACATTTTGACTTATTTTATTATTTGGTGCTTATTTTGTACTAACTTAGATAAACAAAATAAGTATTATGAACCTCAATCAATTTACAATAAAGGCGCAGGAAGTAGTTCAGGATGCTACTCTTATTGCGCAGAATAAGAATAATCAGGCCGTAGATACTGCGCACCTGCTTAAAAGTATGTTGGATAAGTCTGATGGTATTGCCGTTCACTTGCTTAAGAAAAGTGGTGTCAATATTCAGATGTTAGCTCAGGTTGTTGATAAAATCATTGATTCGTATGCCAAAGTTAGTGGAGCTGACCAGTATTTGTCTTCAGATGCTATAAAAGCGTTGCAGAAAGCATTGGATCATTCAAAGAAATTAGGTGATGAGTTTGTTTCAGTGGAGTCAATCCTTTATGGTTTGCTCACTATAACAGATAGAGTTGCTCAGGTGCTTAAAGATGCAGGCCTCGACGAAAAAACATTGCATACAGCCATTCAGGAAATGCGTAAAGGCGCTAAAGTAACATCAAGCAATGCCGATGATACTTTTGATGCATTAAATAAATATGCTATAAATCTTAATGACAGGGCTAAAAAGGGTAAGCTTGATCCAGTAATTGGCCGTGATGAAGAAATTCGTCGTGTTTTGCAAATCTTATCGCGCCGGACCAAAAACAACCCTATTCTTATTGGCGAACCTGGCGTAGGCAAAACAGCTATTGCCGAAGGCCTTGCTCACCGTATTGTTAGTGGCGATGTACCTGAAAATTTGAAAACAAAGCTCATATTTTCATTAGATATGGGGGCATTGATTGCCGGGGCAAGCTATAAAGGCCAATTTGAGGAACGTCTAAAGTCAGTAATCAATGAAGTGGTTTCCAGCAATGGGGATATAGTGCTGTTTATTGATGAAATTCATACCCTTGTTGGGGCAGGAAAGAGTGAGGGGGCTATGGATGCTGCAAACATTCTGAAACCGGCTTTGGCTCGTGGTGATTTGCGCGCCATTGGAGCAACTACGCTAAATGAATATCAAAAGTATTTTGAAAAAGATAAAGCCCTCGAACGCAGGTTTCAGGTGATTGTCATTGATGAACCTGACAAGCTCAGCGCTGTTTCTATTTTGCGTGGGTTGAAAGAAAGGTATGAGAACCATCACAAGGTACGTATCAAGGATGAGGCTATCATTGCTGCTGTTGAGCTTTCGCAACGGTACATTACAGACCGCTTCTTGCCGGACAAAGCTATTGACCTCATAGATGAAGCTGCATCTAAGCTTCGTCTGGAGATGAACTCTGTACCGCAAGAAATTGATGATATTGAGCGAAGGATAAAACAGCTTGAGATTGAACGCGAGGCCATTAAACGTGAAGGTGATAATGAAAAAATAGCCTTGCTTTCTAAAGATATTGCCGATTTGGACGAAGAACGCAAACAAATGCGGGCTAAATGGCAGGCCGAAAAGGATATCATTGATGCTATCCAGAAGAACAAGCAGGCTATTGAATCTTTTAAGTTTGAAGCTGACCAGGCCGAACGTCAGGGCGATTATGGCAAGGTTGCTGAGCTTCGTTACGGTAAAATAAAAGAAGCAGAACAGGCTATTGCTCAATTACAGGAATCGCTGGTAAAGCAGCAGGCAGATTGGGCTTTGATCAAAGAAGAAGTGTCAGCTGAAGATATAGCCGAGATTGTTGCCCGTTGGACTGGCATCCCGGTAAATAAAATGTTACAAACCGAGAAAGATAAACTGCTTCATCTCGAGGATGAGCTGCATAAAAGGGTTGTAGGGCAACACGAAGCTATTCAGGCTGTGGCCGATGCTGTCCGGCGTAGTCGTGCCGGGCTGCAAGACCCGAAAAGGCCAATAGGCTCTTTCATTTTCCTTGGTACAACGGGGGTTGGAAAAACTGAATTGGCGAAGGCATTGGCTGAGTTTCTCTTTGATGATGAAAATATGATGACCCGCATTGATATGAGCGAATATCAGGAACGTCATACGGTTTCGCGCCTTATTGGTGCGCCTCCGGGCTATGTCGGGTATGATGAAGGGGGCCAACTTACTGAGGCTGTTCGCCATAAACCTTATTCTGTTGTACTTTTGGATGAGATTGAAAAGGCCCACCCTGATGTTTTCAATATTTTGCTTCAGGTGCTTGATGAAGGCCGTTTGACAGACAATAAAGGAAGGGTGGTCAATTTCAAAAATACCATTATCATTATGACTTCTAATATTGGTTCGCATATTATCCAGGATGCAATTGACGAGTTGAACCGCTCTAACCGCCAAATGGTTCTCGACAGGCTTTCTATTGATGTAATGAATCTCTTGAAGCAAACTATCAGGCCAGAGTTTCTTAACCGTATCGATGACCTTATCATGTTTGCCCCTTTAACAGAGGCTGATATTGCTGAAATTGTAAAATTACAGTTTGCTAAAGTGGCAGAACATATGGAAGGAACAGGTATTGAGCTCGAACTTACAGAACCTGCAATAGAGTGGCTTTCAAAAGAAGGGTACGACCCTCATTATGGGGCAAGACCTGTAAAACGCTTGTTGCAAAAGTATTTGCTCAACGAGCTTTCTAAAAAGCTTATTGATGGTTCTTTCACACGTGGCGATAAAATATTGGTTGATAGTTTTGGCGAAGACTTGGTTTTCAGGAAAGGATAAATTTGGGTATGTAAACCTGTTTTAAGGTAGAAAATCCCGGAGGGATTAAATATTTGTAGCCCCGGCATTCATGCCGGGGTAATGGTATAGCATGTATTTTAGCGACGGAGTAAGGTGTAAAAGTGAAAAGGGTATGTATTTCCCGTCGCAAAAGAATGATTTTATTGAAACTTGGGATGGTTATTGATAAAAATTCTTCTTAGAAAACATATACCATATAAACTTCATTATATGTGGCATTGTCCAGCCTTTCCAGCTATATTTCTCGTTTAGCTTTCCGGATGCATCCCAAAAGTCCTTTTTTGTTGACATCTCTGAAAGATAATGTAAGTAGTAATATGCTGGAAAGGCATATAAGGCATATAATCTTGCAAGCTTGTTTTTATTGTTGGTTATAGTTATGTTATCAAATGATTTGGCTATAAATTCGGTAAGAATCCTGCTAATTTCTTTTAAATTGTCAATGTTTATGCTTGCTAATGTATTTATGCCCTCTTTTTCATCCTGATAAATATCAAAAATATCATCAACGAGTTGAATAAATGCCCCAAAATTATACACAGCATTTATTTGCTTTTCTTTAAGGTTATAATCAGTGCAGGATGCAAAAAATGTAAAAGCTGAACCTCCTTTATTTATTGTTATTTCTTCAAGTATTAAGGTGTCTTTAGTTGTTTTTTGTTTGGTACTTTCTATTTGCCAGTGTATAGCAGATTCAAGATGTCCTGCAAATTCTGTATGAGATGTTTTTTCTTGCAAAATGGAAAAAAAGCTTCTGGAAGCTTCGTCAAATCTTAAACTATTCGTCAAATCTTTGACTTTTATTTTTAAATTAATACTTTCAACAGAGGTGTTAATTGAATCGAAATAATCATCAAATATTGGCGTTAACGCTCCTGAGATAATCAGGTTTTTCTTACTATTTTGGCTTAGAGGTTTGTTAGTAATACATTCTATAAAATATCCAACTATCCCTACAACTTTAAAAGCATAACCTAAGCGTCTTTTATCTCCCTTTGAATGTATTTTCCCCGATAAACCTAATATTTTTTTACATTGTTTTTTAGCAATATAAAGCCTGAAGATAAGTAAAATAAAAGTGCCCGTCAGTTGTAACGGGCACTTTATTATATTTTGATATTCATTGGTAAGTTTTTTCAATATTATTTAATTGTTGAAATGTTTTAAGCAATCATCCACGGTTGGATAAATTTCAAATACATTGTGCAACTGTAATAGCTTAAACAGCTCCATAACTTCGTTCCCTACGTTGCAAATTTTAAAAGCCCCGTAATTGTTATTAGCTACTTTCATGACCGAAAGAAATACCCCAAATCCTGAGCTGTCTATAAATTGTACTCCTTCAAGGTTGAGTATCATCTTCGTATTTGGTTTATTGAACAAGCTTTTGATTTCTTCTTTAACAGGCTCTGCAACCAGGGCGTTAAGTCTCGTGATGTTATTAAAGGAAACAACGATAACGTTGTTGATTTTTTCCGTTTTAATCATGGTATTATAGTTTTAAATTATTCCTTTTCTAAAAAATTATAAAGTTCTTCAACAGCAATTGAGCAACTATTTTTAAATTGTGTAACTGTAGCTTCGAACGTTTCTGTATATTTGCCTTCAGAGGCATTAAGCTCAAGCTCTTTAAGCATAGCTGCCATGTTTTTCATTCCCATCATCGACACAGAAGCTTTTGCTTTGTGCGCAAGCTTGCCAAGAGTAACATAATCTTTGTTTTCAAAAGCATGGTCCATTTGTTCTGAAATTTCAACCACCTGCTCGGCAAAGATGTCAATCATTTCTTTCAACACCTTTTTGTTGTCGCCAAACATGCTTTTCATATATGTCAAATCTGTCTGCATTACCCTTCTGATTGTAACAAATGTACAATATTTTTTATAACTTTAAAAATGAAAAAACCTTTAGTTCGTTCATTTAATATTTCAAAGTAAATTATTTTTTTTATATTTATCAATTATTGATGATTTGTTTTTGCTGGTTTTAAAAAGTGTTTACTGTTATTTTCAAGTAAAAATGAGTCATTTATATTTTAATTTGTAGCAAATTTTAATTAATATAATATGAACCTCCTGAAAAAAATTGGTCTTTTTTTTGCCTTTATTGTCATTGGCTGGTTAAGCATTAATGGACAGGCATTATCAGGTAATGATATTGATAAAATGCAAAGAAACAAGAAAGCTACAGCTGCTTATAACAAAGGGGTTGATGCTTTAAAAACTGCTAATTACTCCGTGGCGCTTCAGTTTTTCAATGAAGCTGTGCAGCTCAACCCTCAGTCTGCATTGGCATTGTTGCAAAGAGGGAAAGTCAAATTTCAAATGAAAAACAAAGCTGGGGCTTATGCCGATTTCAATCAGGCAGTTTTGTTAGACAACAAATTAGGGGAGTGTTATTATGCATTAGGTTATTTGTATTATTCAGATGATAGTTTGCAAAAAGCTGGAGAATTGTTTTTAAAGGCTACTCAAAATTTTTATGAACAGCCTGAAGTCCTTTATTACAAAGGTGTAGTCAATTATAAACTTAAAAAATACCAGGAGGCCATAGATGATTTTTCTAAGGCTGTTGCTTTGAAACCAAACTTTACTTTGGCTATTTTCGAGAGAGGCATTGTACGTTTATCTAAAGAAGAATATCAGGGGGCTTTGTATGATTTTCGTCAGGCATTGCAGTCTGATTCTACTTTTTTGGCAGCATTGAACAATATGGCTGTTGCTAAGATTCGCTCTGGCGATTTTCAGGGGGCTATTGCTGATTTGGATGCTTTAATTAAAAAACAAAGTAAAAATTATCTCGCTTTTTACAATAGAGGTTGTGCAAAATTCAAAATGAAAAATTATGATGCAGCCAACGAAGATTTCAAGCAGTCACAACTGCTAAATGCTGATTATCCTTTAGTTTACGTCGGACTTGGCAATGTTTGTGCTAAAAATGGCGACAATAACAAAGCTATTGAACAATATAATGCTGCTATAAAACTGCAATCAGACAACGCCAGTGCTTATCTTAACAGGGGGCTTTCTAAAGAGCTCACAGGTGACCTCGACGGCTCATGTGTTGATTGGCAAAAAGCAGCCGAGCTTGGAAATGCCAGTGCTGAATTATACAATAATGAATGTAAATAAACTTGCTTAATATGACAATATCATCAGGTTTTAAAAAGATTTGTTTAGCCATTGTGATCGCCAGCGTCAATGTATGCTTTACATTTACCCAGGAGAATGTGAAAATCAAAAAATCTCAGTTTTTTACTGTCGAAACCAAGTTTAAAGAAGCCTGGAAAGCTGTGAAATCTGGCGATAAATATTATAAAAAAGGAATAGCTGAATATCGGCGGGCCCGCGAGCAATATCTGAAAGCATACACTTACAACGATAAAAATGCAGCTCTGAATTATAAAATTGGGGTATGCTATTTATACACAGATGACAAACCCGAAGCGATTAAATATCTGCAAAAAGCTTTTCAGATAGACAATAACCTGGTTTGGGACATTCATTTTCAATTGGCACGGGCTTATCATATGAACTACGATTTTGACAATGCTATAAAAGAATACAAGTTGTTTTTGGCCAGTACCCCCAAACGAAAACTTAAAACTATTACGGTCAACATTGACAGGTGTATGCAAGAGTGCGAGAATGGAAAAGATCTAATTACTAAGCCCGTAAGAGTTGTAGTGCAAAATCTCGGCAAAAATATTAATTCTGAGTATGATGATTACGCATCTGTTTTTGACAGCAAGGAAGAAACCATGTATTTTACAACCCGCCGCCTGACCAGAAAAAACAACAAACTTAATGCTGCTGATAATAAATATGGCGAAAATATTTATATTTCAAAGCGTAGAGGCCGCGATTGGTCTCTGGCACAGCCTTTTGACCAGTTTAATACCCGCAAAAGCGAAGGGATGCTTGCTGTTTCGCCTGACAATAAAAAGCTTTACTTTTATCAAAGCAAAAAAAATGGAACCATAGGTTATTCTGAACAAGAAGATTTAGAATGGTCCAGAATTAAAGCAGTTCCAAAAATTAATTCGCGCAAAGGGCGCGAGACATCAGTTGCATTTACCCCAGACGGGAAGATGATGTTTTTTGTTAGTGATAAAGACTACAAAGGTTCTATTGGGGGCAAGGATATTTATTATTGTGTCCGAGATTCAAAAGGCGATTATTCAAAACCCGTAAATATGGGGGCTACTGTTAATACTCCTTATAACGAAGACGCTGTTTGGGTTTCTCATGATGGAAAAACATTATATTTTTCGTCAAAAGGTCATGAGTCTATGGGAGGTTATGATATTTTCAGTACCTCTTTAGTAAATATACCGGATTGGTCAAAGCCTGAAAATATTGGATATCCAATCAATACTCCAGACGATGATCTCTATTTTTCAATGTCTTCAAATGGAAAGTTTGGTTATTTGTCTGCCAATCGTGAAAAATCTAATGGAGGCCGCGACATTTATCGTGTTATATATATAGGCGCCGAGAAAGAATTTGATATGCCAGCAGGAGAAAGCCCTGCAGGTTATGCCATATATCCAACCCCAGGATTATTAGACCGTTTACCTCAATATTTTACGGTAGATACCTCTGTTGTTATTATGGGTAAGGTGTATGATGCAGATAGCAAAAAAGGGATAATGTCCAAGATCCAATTTATTGATTCGCAAAAATCACAGGTGGTAGCTGTTGTTATAAGTGATTCTATCGGTAATTATTCGGCAAAGCTCCCTGAAAAGAAAAGCTTTGGGGTTGAAATCAATGCCAAAGGCTATCTTTTTTACCTTGATATGGTTAACTTGAAAGATTCTGTAAAAGATGTTGTACGTAAAGATTTTGCGCTCAAAGAATTGAGTATTGGGGCAAAAGTTGTATTGAAAAATATTTTCTTTGAAACTGGTAAAGCTACATTGAAAGAAGAGTCATTCCAGCAACTTGAAGCAGTAATAGCTTTTATGAAAGAAAATCCATCATTGAAGCTTGAAATATCTGGCCATACAGACAATGTTGGAGCAATGGCTGCTAATATTAAACTCTCACAAGCCCGGGCCAAGGCGGTTGTAACCTATATGGTTACCAATGGCATTGAGCAGGAAAGATTGACCTTTGAGGGATATGGGCCTAAACAACCTATTGCTCCCAACAATACTAAAGAAGGAAAAGCTAAAAACCGAAGGGTAGAGTTTAAAATTACTGGTAAGTAATTACTTGTCGAAATGGATATTTGCCTGTTTCAATATTTTCATTATTTTTGGAGTGACAATCTATTTTACCCCAAAGCGTAATGAATAAGACAATTTATATTGCTTTTCTTGTATTTTTGCTTGTTACAGGATGTAATAACCATCCTTCTGAAAATGTAAACAAAGAGGTAGCCGAATTTGAAGCAGATTCTGTTGATGTTATCAAAGAATATGATAACGCTGTGTTTTGTATTCCTTCTCCACAGTTTAGCAATTTGTATTTTAAGAAAAAAGGCATTTATCCTGATCGATCATTGACCTTAGATCTCAATGCTGTTGAAAACTTCACCACTTCTAATCAAAAAGCCCTCAATCTTGGGGTTATAGCTGTAGATTTGGCTTATTTAAACCTTTATACATTATCTGAAAAAAACGAAGAATATCTTAGTGCCGTCAATTATTTAGTGAATGGGTTGGGCCTTAATACTGTTATTACAAAAGAGGTTTTTGAAAATATCAGGAGACTAGTTAATGATCAGGATTCTTTGGCGATATTTTTATCCAAAATATTTGAAAATGCCGATATTTTTCTTAAAGATAATGCAAGACAGCAGTCAGCAGCATTGATTGTTGCCGGAGGTTGGATAGAAAGTTTTTATCTTCTTTCAAAAGCTTATGAAAAAAAACCAGATAAGGAATTGCTGACTTTCATGTATCAACAAAAGTTTGTCCTTGAAAACCTCATCCGTTTTCTTTCACCTTATTACAATAAGTCTGATGATGTGAGTGAAATTGTGGACGATTTGATAGAAATAGCTTATGACTTTGATGTGGTGGATATAAAATATAGCTATAAAAATAAAGCTGTACAAACAGTGGGCCAAGGGGTAATTCATATATTGAATAGTTGTAAAATTTTGGGCAATGAAAAGACACTTAACAATATATTGATAGAAATAGAAGAATTGAGAAATAAAATAACCTCATAAAATAGCCAATGTTCAAATATCTTTTTATATTATTCATTAGTTGTTCCACATATTTGTGTGCCGGAGATTGTTTTAAAAGCACCAGTGATATGCTCAAAGATTATATTTTGGATGGACAGCAACACGTGTTGAAGATTAAAGAAGGGTTAAAAGGAAAGGCATATTTTACTTTTTTTGAAGGATTTGTATATAGAGTTGTGGTTTGCAGCAATGTAGTCAAGAATTATAAAATTTCTGTTTTTGACATTGAAAATAACCTGATTTATTCAAAAAACTGTGACAATTATTCGTCATTGCTGGATTTGAAATTTGATGCAAATATTGCAGGTTATTTACTTATTGAAGTTGGAGATAAGCAAAATATAAATACTTTTACATTTGATCTGACAATTGGAATTAAAGAGGATAAAGCTAAAAAATGAGCGAACAGATACTTAAAGCTTTGATGCAATTATTCGCAATTATTGCGAGGCCCGAAAGTAATTCAACAGACAGGAGGACAGTTGTACAATCATTTTTACTCAGGTTATTAAATGAGGAGCTTGTTCAGGAATATTTAAAAATTTTTGATGGTTTTTATTTTACTCAACAAGATAAAACACGCGATACAGAAAAGCATCGGAGCATTATTTCGGCCAGTTCTGTTAAAGTGCTCAAAATAGCCAATAAAATTAACGAAGAGCTTACTCAGGAGCAAAAGCTAATTGTTCTTTTTCAACTTTTTGACTTTGTCAGGATTGATAGCGTTGAAGTTTCGCAACAGGAGATAGAATTTATAGATACCATAGCCGACTCGTTTCATATTTCGTTAGAAGAATATAATGAAATCAAAGAATTTGTAATTCATGATTTCAGCAACATCCCCAATAATGAAAGAATATTGATTGTTGACAGCGAATCAAACTTTTTTCATCCCTATGTAAAACATTTAGAAGTAGAGGCCTTTACAGGGCAGATGAGAATATTGTTCATTTCTTCGGCTAATATGTATTTTCTGCGGTATATTGGGCAAAATGAGCTTTATCTCAATGGCCAGATTATTCTTGAAGACCGTGCGTATGTGTTTAACTATGGTTCATCTATACGCAATCCACAAATAAAACCTTTGTATTATAGTGATATTGTTGCCCGTTACAATGAAGAACGACTCAAATCGCGTATTTTATTTGAAGCCAAAAATATTGAATACAAATTTGCCAACGGAAAAATTGGTTTGCATAATTTGAGTTTTAGTGAAGAGTCAGGCAGGTTAGTGGGTATTATGGGAGCCAGTGGTGCCGGGAAGTCAACTTTGCTTTATGTGTTGAATGGTACTAACCCTCCAACATCTGGAGAAGTTTTAATCAATGGGTATAACATTCATACCCATAAGGAAAAGATAGAGGGGCTTATTGGTTTTGTTTCGCAAGATGATTTATTGATAGAAGAGCTTACAGTATTTCAAAACTTGTATTATAATGCCCGTTTGTGTTTTGATAATTATACCGAAGAACAGCTCAACGATATTGTAAATAAAACTTTGGTTAACCTGGGGTTATATGAAATCCGGCATATTCAGGTAGGTTCTCCTTTGAATAAAAAAATTAGCGGAGGGCAGCGTAAAAGGCTCAATATAGCGCTTGAACTTATTCGCGAACCAGCAGTATTGTTTCTTGATGAGCCTACCTCAGGGCTTTCGTCGCGCGATTCGGAAAATATCCTCGATTTGCTCAAAGAGCTTACGCTGAAAGGAAAATTGGTATTTGTGGTTATCCACCAGCCTTCCTCCGACATTTTTAAAATGTTTGACAAGTTGCTTATTCTGGATACGGGTGGTTACCTTATATACAATGGAGACCCTATCGAGAGTATCATGTATTTCAAGTCCCGGATACATCATGCCAACTGGAACGAAAGTGAATGTCATACATGCGGGAATGTCAATCCAGAGCAAATATTTAATATAGTAGAATCAAGGGTTTTGAATGAGTATGGACAAGAAACACTGGCCCGTAAGATATCCCCTAAGCAATGGGCTACTTTCTTTAAAGAAAGTTTTCACAATGGAGATAAAGAAAAAGGGCTAAACAATGACCTGCCTCCAATCAACTTCAAAATTCCCGGTAAATTAAGGCAGTTTTTAATTTTTATGACAAGAGATATCTTGTCAAAGCTTTCAAATACGCAGTATCTGGTAGTTACTTTTTTAGAGGCCCCACTTTTGGCTTTTATTCTGGCGTTTATTATCAGGTATTATAACGTAGATATTTCTAACCAGTTGGGTTATACTTTTTTTAAAAATAGCAATGTCCCGGTTTACATTTTTATGTCTGTGATTGTGGCAATATTTATGGGCTTGACCAATAGTGCCGAAGAAATAATCAAAGATCGTAAGATTCTCAAAAGGGAAGCATTTTTAAACCTCAGCTGGGGAAGTTATTTGTTTTCTAAGGCAGCTGTACTTACAATAATTTCTGCTATTCAGGCTTTAACTTTTGTTTTGGTCGGAAATAGTATTATAGAAATTCACGGAATGTTTTTTCAATACTGGATAGTTTTGTTTAGTGCGTGGGTTTCATCTAATATTATGGGGTTGGTAATTTCAGATAGTTTCAAAACGGTAGTTACCATTTATATGCTTATTCCGTTTCTTGTTATTCCTCAGATTATTTTGAGTGGTATCATTGTAAAGTACGAAAAGATTAATCCTTTAATATCATCACCAAGTTCTATCCCTTTTTATGGGGAGATAATTACAGCTCGTTGGGGATATGAAGCTTTGGCAGTTTACCAATTTATTGAAAATGACTATAACCGGCAGTTTTATAAGTACAACAAAGCTATGAGCATTGCCAGTTTCAAAAAAGACTATTGGATTATCAATCTTAAGAATAAGTTGGAAATGATAAAAAGCCATTATCAGCGTCCTGAGTATAAAGATGAGGTAGCTAATGCTTTAGTTGTGTTGAAAAATGAGATTGGCAAAGAGTTAAAAGCAAACCCTAAAGTGGTGTATATACATCTTGAGGAGCTTACCCCTGAGAAAATTAATGATGCAGCAATTGAAGATGCTTTGACTTATCTTGAACAATTAAACCGGTATTACATAAAGCTATTTAATAAAGCCAACAGTGAGAAAGATGAGATTGTAAACATGGCACAACAGACCCCAGCAATGCGCGAACAATTTCTTGAGTTAAAAAGGCGTTGTGCTAATGAGTCTTTAGAAGAGTTTGTAACAAATACTAATGAAGTTTCACGTATTATCGAATATAAAGGTGAACTGATACAGAAACTAGACCCTATTTATCTTGATCCTACCTCTCCATTTATAAAAGCTCATTTTTATGCTCCTCGTAAGATGGTTTTTGGGGTGTATATGTCCACATTTTGGGTCAACGTGATTGTAATTTGGCTGACAACGGTTTTGTTGTTTTTGGTACTATATTTCAGGCTCTTGCTTAAGTTGTTAGATAAACTGGAAGCTTTGGGCGGATATTTTTCAAAGTCGGAAGAATAATCAGTGCATCAGCTTAAAAAGTAGCTCGCGCATTAGCTCGTAAGGTGGAGTATTTACACTTCCTATACCTTTTGTTTTTAAATCATATTCTCTCAGTATTGAAATATTGGTGATAATTTTCTGAACTGAATAATTTCGGGCAGCAACTTCAACTTCTTTTACAAAGAAAACATGCGAAAGGCTTAAGCTTGAAGCTACATGTTGTGGCGACTTATTGTCGAGGTGATGATAAATTAACAGATTAGAAAAGAATTTAAACAAAACTGAAATTATTATGTAGGGCGGGTTTGCTTTGGGATTTGCTCCCAAATACTCGATAATCCGATTAGCTTTTAAATGGTTTTTAGTTCCAAGTGTTTTTTGCAACTCAAATACATTATAGTCTTTGCTTATCCCGATATTTTGTTCGATAAGCTCTTTGGTAATTGTTTTGCTGTCTTTTGGGATAACCAGCATAAGCTTATCCAGCTCATGGGCAATACGGCTCAAATCTTCACCAATATGGTCGGCCAAAAGTTGAGAAGCCTCCGGTCCGATATTATAACCACTTTTTTTGAGATAATTATTTATCCACTCGACAATTTTGTAATCAGGTATTTTTTTTGTCTCAAAGCTTACGTGCTTACTTGCTAAGGTAGCAAGTTTTGTTCGTTTATCAAGTTTCTTTTTATAATTAATAACCAGTATTGTAGAAGGCTGGGGCTTTTCAAAATAGGGGATGAGCTTTTCAATATGCTGAAGTTCCTGGGCTTCTTTAATAATAACAACCTGGTTGTTTGCCATCATAGGAAAGCGGCGGGCTGCGTCTAATATTTTGTCAATACTGGTATCTTTGCCGTAATAAACCATTTGGTTAAAAGTTTTTTCAGCATCTGTCAGGATGTTTCCTGCAATATATTCTGTAAGCCGGTCCATGTAATAAGGTTCTTCACCATGAAAAAAATAGACTGGTTTGTATATCTTTTTTTTAAGCTCGTTTAATATTTCATCATATTCTTTCATCAATGGCTATTTTGTTTTTGGCTATATTATCTTTACAGCAAAAATAATCATATTCTAATCTTCAGAATGAAATTTCCGGCACTTAACTTACCTGTAGCTGATTTTACATTGCGAAAGCAAAATGGTAAGATTTATGTGTTTGATGTGTTGCGAAAGAAATATGTTTACCTTACTCCTGAAGAATGGGTACGGCAAAGTTTTCTGCATTATTTATTGTTTCATCTTCAGTATCCCCAGGGGTTAATTGCCCTTGAAACTCCAATTAAGCTTAACGACAACAAAATGCGCTCAGATATTGTGGTTTTTGACAAACAAGGGAAACCTGCATTGCTGGTTGAATGTAAAGCTGCTCAAATAGAAATTTGCCAGCAGACTTTTGACCAGATAATTGTTTATAATATGAAGCTTAATGCTCCTTATCTTATTGTTACTAATGGGTTGGAACACTTTTGTTTTCGGCAGCCTTCATTGGGGCAAAAGATAGAATTTTTTAATAATATCCCAGCTTACGAATTGATTAGCGGTACTTTGGGTTAATTATTTGCATGAGTAATTCGTCATGGTACCCATCATTGCGTCTGGTCCACTTTTTTTTTACACCTATGGCCTCAAAGCCAATTTTTTCAAACAGATTGATACTTGATGTGTTTGTGGTGTCTATATTGCAATATAGTTGAACCATATCTAATGTTGAAAAACAGTACTCGCAAATTAGTTTTAAGGTATTGAAGGCATACCCCTTTTGTCTGTCTTGTTTTTCTGCTATAAGTATTCCTATTCCTGCACGGTTATTAAAAATATCGTAATCAAAAATGTCAACTGTGCCAATGGCTTTGTTTTTTGTACTTTTCAAAACGATGATAAAGCGTTGCTGTTTTGCTTCAATAATGTCTAAATGGGCTGTTTCAAGATATTTAGAAAGGGTAAATTTTGAAAATGGCGAATGGGTAATACCTGTTTGCCATATATCGGTATCATTCTCCCAATGATAAAGGAAATCTATATCTGTAGGTTCAGGTGCCCGTAATAATAATAATTCGTTTTCGAGTAATGGCATATTATTGTTTCCAGATATTTGCAGGTGAGTTTTCTTTTTGGGGGCTGTCTGCTATTTCAATGTTTATAAAGGCTGTGTCATTTTTTAAAATTGATGGTACAATGATGTGCATGTTTTTTTCAGCTATATTACTACCTTTATAAGACAGCTGATATATACCTTCTGGAAGACTAAAGGTGGCAATGCCATTGTTGTTAGTCTCGGCAATCTTTGTAAAGTCTTTGCTTGATAATGAGTTGATGAAGATTGAATAATTTGATGCCGGGTGTTTATTGGTCATTACCTTCGTTTCAAACAATATTGTATTGGGTTGTTTTATATTAGAATTATTTTTACGTAATATATTGTTGTATAAAAAATTAAGGCTATATAAGTTTAGCGGGCTATACGAATAGTCGTCTTCAGGGGTATTGAATGGAAAACCTAAAGCTTCGGGCTCAGACCATTGAGTGTCGTCAATTCTGTATGCTTTGCATATTTCGGCTTTGTTTTTTCCTTTTGAAATGGACATGGTAGAAAAAAGCAGACAATTGTCTTTATTGACAAGAGCCGGATAATCTTCGTCAAAATTGGAGTTTATGACAGCGCCAAGGTTGATGGCTTTGTTCCATTCTCCATTGACTTTAACAGAAAAATAAATGTCCATGCCTCCAAAACCTCCTGGACGACTACTGGCAAAATACAAGTAAACGCCGTCTTCTGTTTCATAGGGATGTGTATCGCTATATCCCGAATTGATATTGCTGTTTAGTTTTTTCAATGTTTGCCACGTCTTACCATCAAAGGTACTAACATATATTGTTCCTCCAAATGCATCGAATTTGGTAAAGTACAGCCGTTTGCCGTCGGCGCTGAATGAAGATGGGTAAAAATCGCCTGTTGAGCCAAGCTGTGAGGTAATATCTGCAGGGCTTAACCATTCGTTTCCTTTCTTTTGTATGAAGTAAATCTTATTTTCAGAGGAGGTAAGGTCAATAAAGACAATGCGTGTAAAGTCTTTTGATATGCAGATGTTGTTGTATGGTTTTTTTAAATCAAATTTAAAACCTGAAGATAAATTGAATGGTTTTGAATTTGAAGTAGAATCAGTAAATGTGCTTTTTTCTCCAACTGTTATAAAAACCGGGTTCTGTCCAAAATTGTTATCTGGAACATTATACGCTTTTAGAAAGTTTTTATAGCTGTCTTTTGATTTTCCGGCAAGAGTTAAGCCTATTTGAAAATTAAGGTACTTGTTTTCAGGGTCTTTGTTAAGTAATTGTTTTAAAATATTGGCAGCTTCATCGTTTTGGCCATTAAACATGAGCATGTCTGCTTTGGTTAGTAGTTTTAAGCTGTTTATTTCTTCCTGGCCATAACAAGCTAATGTTTTTACAACCATAAAGGCCACTGAAACCAATACCTTTTTCATTGCATCCATTTTTCAGGTTTTTTTATGTTTGTTTTATAAAAGTTACTTACTGTTGTTGATGGTAAGGCTTAACTTTTGTAATGAAGATAAAACTTTTTTCTTAGTTTCTTCGTCATTTACATAAAGCCCTCCAATAATTGCTTTGGTATATTCGTCTTTAACAAGGATTTTCTGGGGTTTTTTATCGCTTAAAAGGTTTTTTTCTACTGTATAGTTTTCTATTTCATATATATCTTCTTTACCAAAGCCATCTTCTTTGGTTAAGCAGTTAAAAGCTTTTGTCCCTTTGTTGAAAGGATAATAATATAGGTCATTTCCGGTAGTACAAACAGGGTAACCTGCGTTGATAGGTACATCCCATTTGTTATCGTCTGTCATTGTTGTTGTGAAAACGTCATAACCTCCCATGTTGAAATGCCCTTCAGAACTAAAGTATAATATTTTATCATCGTTGCACAGTATGGGGTTGGTTTCATTTGAAGGGGTATTTACTTTATTCCCAAGGTTGACAGGTTTTCCCCATTCTCCATTTTCGTCTTTTTTAGACAGATAAAGGTCGAGTTTACCTTCTCCTCCTCTTCTGTCTGAGCTAAATATCAATATTTTACCATCAGAAGAAATTGTGGCTGCACTTTCATTTTTGGACGAATTGATGTTTTTGTTCAGCGGTTTCATAAGGCTCCATTTGTTGTTTTCGTTCAGCACGGATACATAAAGATCGTTGTTTCCTTTTTGTTGTTTTACAATGAATAATTCTTTTCCGTCTGATGAAATGCATGTAGGATAACATTCGCCGTCATTGCCAATTTGAGGGTTGATGTTTTGAGGCGTACTCCAGCCTGTGTCTGTTCTGTACGAAACAAAAATTGCGTTGTAAAATTTTAATTCAGAAACGTAAATAAGAATAGAGCCTTCAACGTTTGTTATGGCGTGGTTATTTGTACCGGCAGTATTTATAACAGAAGGGAGAGGGGTAACTTTTATATCTACCGGCAGATCTTGGATAATCTTTGCTCTCGAACATGCATCGATTTCATTGTCCACCATTTGAGAGTTGTAGGTGCTTTCAAACTTAGGGCTGTTTCTGAATTTGTTATATGCATTTAAGGCTTCAGTAAGCTGATTATTAATGCGGTATGCATTGCCTAGGTAATAAAGGGCATATAAAGGGGCTTTTTTTTCTTCCAGTGTGTTGGCTTTGTATTTAGCGCTAATGTTTGCAGATGCTTTTTCAAGGTATGGCAATGATTTTGTTTCTTCTCCCGGTATATTTATATAACACATACCTATCTGAAAATTGATATTGTGATTATCGGGCATTGCTTCATGCAATTTAAGGTAATTGTATAAAGCTTCACGGTAATCTCCTGATTCATAAAAGAAAGCTGCATCTTCAAAAATTTCTTTTAGTTGGGGTTGGGTTGAGCCTTTTTGGGGCTTTTTTTGGGCATGATTATTTGTGGCAATGATCAGCAAAATTGTGGCCAAAAGGCATGTTTTAAAGGTCAATACTTTCATCATAATAGAATTTAATTTTTAAGGAATGATAGCTTGTCCCGTCTTTGGCGGGAAAACGCCCATGTTGGCTATTTTGTTACTATTGTGTTTGCGTTCGCAAGAACATGAGTGTTTCATTTTCTTAAATTATCTGAATTTTATAAAATGCTCAAATATAGAGATTTTTGAAGTAAAATCATAAAAAAAGCTGATTAAGGCAATGGTTGTTGATAAAAAATGGTCAAATTTCGAACCCCATCAATAGTACATCATCAACTTGTTCAATATCGCCTTTCCATTGCTCAAAAGCTTCTGCGAATAATTTTTCCTGCTTGCCCATAGGGGTATTTGCCAATTGTAAGATAAGTTCGTTAAGTCTTTTGCTCATAAACTTTTTGCCATTAGGCCCGCCAAACTGGTCTTCATATCCATCTGACATCAGATAATATCTGTCTCCTTTGCTTACATCAAAGGTATGCTGTTGAAAGTCCTTCATCTCAAAATATATAGCTACAGGCATTTTATCTCCTTTGGTTTGTATTATTTGACCATTTTTTAATAAAAGGAGGGGGTTGTTTGCCCCGGCAAAATGTATTTGCATTTTTTCTTTATCAAAGGCAACAATGGTAATGTCCATCCCGTCTTTATTGAGGTTTTGGCTGTCATTTTGTTGTAATGAGCAGATAATGTCGTTTCTCAATTCGTTTAATATTTGTGCAGGGCTGATAATGTTACGTTCTATTACAATTTTATTGAGCATGCTCATGCCCAACATACTCATAAAAGCTCCGGGTACACCATGTCCTGTGCAGTCTGCGGCTATGGTAAAGGTTGTATTGCCTACCTGGCCAAACCAGAAAAAGTCACCACTCACGATGTTTCTTGGGCGAAACAGCACAAAATAATCATTAAAGGCTTTGTTCAATCCGACACTTTTAGTCATCAATGCTTTTTGAATACGCTCGGCATACATGATGCTGTCGGTGATGTCTTTATTTTGTGTTTGTACAATGTCGTGTTGTCTGCTAATTTCATCCCGTTGTGATTCAATTTCATTTTTTTGTCTAACAACTTCTGTAGTTCGTTCCAGTACAATTTGTTCAAGTTTGGCTTTGTCCTCTCTAAGCTTCTTTTCTCGCCAGGTAACGTAGGTATAAAATATTGTTAAGCCAAGTATCGAACATATTAAGTAAAACCACCAGCGCATCCAAAATGGAGGCCTGATTTCAAATGAATAAGTTAATGGTTGTGCAGACCATAAGCCATTTTCGCCCCTTGCTTTCAGCTTGAAACAGTATTTTCCGGGTTTAAGACCGGCATATACTGCTTCGTTTGTTTGTCTGGGAGGCGACCACGTAGTCTCTAATCCTTCAAGCATATATGAATATTCAACTTTTGAAGGGTTACGGAGCGAGATTCCGCTAAATTGAAGTGTTATGTGGTTTTGATTGTAAGCAAAAGAAATAGAGTCTTTGATTTTAAAGTAGTTAAGTTTCTTGCTTGTTGTATCGGCATAATAATCTTTAAAGAATAGTTTGATTTTTTCAATTTGCAAGTGGGGGGTGCTGGTGTTGGCCTCTTCAAGTTTAGGGTTATATTTGGTCAAACATTTTACAGTACCCATCCATACTTGGTTTTGTCTGTCTTTGTATATTGAATTTTGAATATTTTCTTCTCCTATAAATCCATTAGAACGGTCATATTTAAAAAACTGTTTTGCTTTCTTGTGTTCATCTAACGAAATTTTAACCATTCCTTTGTCTGTGCCACAAAGGAGCATTTGGGGATCATAAAAAAGCAAAGAATATATGGAATTGCAACTAAGGTGCGAGCTGTTGGCTACTTCAATAAATGGTTTTTTTACTGTGGTATCTGGGTTAATCCGGTATAAAGTTCCTCCCGATGTTCCAACCCAAATATTACCGTTATAATCAGAAGTCAGTGTATTTGTTTTTTTGTCAAATAATCCTTCTTGTTCATCGTAGCTGATCATTTGGTTGTTTTTCATTTTTATGAGCCCGTCTAAAGTGGCAATCCAGACGGCTTTGTTTTTATCTTCTGCAATACATTGTATTTCATTGGTGCTAAAACCATATTGGGTAAGGTCAAAAGAAAAGAATTTATCGTCTTTAATGATACTGATGCCGCCTATGGTTCCTACCCAGATTCGGTTTTGGCTGTCGTTGAATATGCAAACAACTTCATTGTTGATTAACCCTGTGTTTGAATTGTAAATTTTTAAACTGTTCCCCCTATAGGCAAAAACGCCATGAGAGCCTGTGCCAATCCATAAATAGCCATTTTTGTCATAAAGCATTGAATTGATTTTTACCCCGCCTAAACGGTCAAATGGCTTTATGACAGGTTTATTTTTGTTGAACGCCAAATGATATAGCCCGTTTGTTGTTCCTAAATAATAAGTGCCGTCTGGTTGCTGGATAATGCTGGTAACATTGTCGATCAAACCATCGTCCTTGTTGAAATGCGAGAAATGATCGCCCAGAAATTGAATTAGACCGCCTGTTAATGTTCCATACCATAAGTTTTTTTCATTGTCTTGATAAATGGTATAAATAAAATCAGATGGCAAACCTGCTGTGGTACCCATGTATGAAATTCCATCAGGGTATAATCTGCCTATACCAGCATTATTTGTGCCAAGCCATAAGTTATTCTGCTTGTCAGTAAGCACTTTCCATACCTGCATGTCATCAGTGGCAGGTGGGTATTGCTTTATTTGAGATGAGCTTGTAATTTTGTCTGTTTTACTGTTCAATTGGAATACTCCTGCATTGTATGTGCTGAAAAATACTTGTCCGGAGTTGTTGCTCCATGTAGAAAGTATATGATTTGAAGGTATAACAGGTTGTGAAATATTGGTGACCCCTTTAGAATCAATTACATAAATACCATAACCGAAACTTCCAAGGTAAATCTTATGGTTTGCTTCTGCAATGCCAAAAATATGAGGGGCTTCAATTGCAGAATCGGCGTTGTAATGGACAAATGTTATTTTGTTGTTAGATAATGAAGCCTTATAGGCTCCTTGTCCAGATGTCCCTATCCAAATATTGTCTCGTGAATCTTTGAAAAACGTATAAATAGTAAGAGTGTTAGTATCTTTTATTTTGGCATAATTGGTGAAATTTTTCCCGTCAAAAATGCTTAAACCGTTATCTGTCCCTACCCAAATCCTGCCGTATTTATCTTCAGTAATAGCTCTTATCCAGTTGCCGGGCAATCCATTTTTACGGGTGTAATATTTGAATGTCAATCCGTTGAAATTGCAAAGTCCGGTTTCGGAGCCTATCCAAAGTACACCTCTCGAATCATTGTATATGGCGTATATGTTAGAGTTGGGCAAACCGGCATCTATACTGTAACTTTTGAAATTCCTGTATTGTGCGGTTAACACGGTATTAAAAGCAATTATAACGAAAAACAGTATTTTCAATACTGTTTTTGAAAATACTGTTTTTCCCATTTTTGACAAATTTAATGGATGATGCAATTTGTTTATTTTTTGATAAAGATAAATTGTCCGCCTTCGTCACCAGTATCTTTGATAGGTTGAAAGTTGGGTGACTGAGAAGAATTGTTTACTACCGGTATTTTGATAGCATCAAACAACTGGCTTGCGTCATACATATTGTTGTTGTTGTTGCTCAATGTTTTGAGCAAATAATATGCAAAAACAGAGTGCCCGTCTTTTCCGCCATCCATAACAGGCTCAATACCGCCTGATGTAATAGCTTTGCGCGAGGCCAGGTTATAAACTTTTGTATAGTATTTTTCTGTTTCTTCAAAAGGTATGGTCATGGTTTTGCCCCTGAAAATGTCGCCACTGAAACAAGCGTCTGAAATCAAAAGTGTATGTTTTGACTTTATTCCTCCAAGATAGGTCTGGATATCATTGTTGGAGATACATTGTGAAGTGGAATTGGTGGTAGCATCAATAGGGACCCAAAAACCTTTGTTTAATTCTTGTTTGAAATCGCCATGTCCACTATAATAAATCAATACGTTGTCGTTTTCTTTTACACTTTTAATAAGGTTTTCTAATTCTTTAATGATATTTTCTCTTGTTGCATTTTCGTTATATAATGATCTGAAACTGTCAAATTTATATTTTTTCTTCAATAGGTCTTCCAATGCTTTTGCATCGTTGACGGCATTACTGAGCTTGGCCCATTCTCCTTTGTAATTGTCAATACCAATGATTAAAGCATAATAATTACCTACTTGCATGGTCTTTTTTTCCTGGGCTACATTCAAACCTTTCAATGGGTCGGTGCTTCCACGGTAGGTAACTTTTTGGTCTGTAGTAGTTTCTTTAACAACGTATTCGCGGGTTGTAGTGCTTGTCGAAATTTCTTTTGGGCTGTCTGAAGGTTGAGACGAGGTAGCAGATTGCTGAGCTACTTTTGGTTGTTCCACATCTTCTGCCATTTTTTTATGGGTAACAGCTTTTCCCAAAAGTTTATCAGTTTGTTCACAGGCGTCAATCATTTCAGTATTACTGGCTACATTGGTGAATGATTCGTTTTTTAAAAGGTTAAGGGTGATTTTTACCTTGTCGTTCATGTCTTCAATTTCGCCATAAAGGATATGTGTAAATGATTCTCCGGACTTTTCAAATAAAGCCTGCGAAAAAGCTTCATTGACCTGAGGGTCGTTTTTTTTGCTTAGGTTCCACCCTGAGCTGTTTTTGGCTTGTTCAACCGCTGACTGGTCAATAAGTTTAAATTTGCCTTTGTTCATTTTTATGGCTGCAATGGTTTTAAGATAACTGTCATATTGTTTATAATCTTTACCATTGCCTTGAAAACCCAAAACTACAACTTTTGCTGTGGTTTTTACTTTTGAAGCTGCAATAAGCTTGTCAAACATGTTGAACATGAGGGTATCAAAGTTGCCTGTTTGGGCATTATTTATCCCGTAAGTCAGGCACAATAATAAGATTAAATATTTTTTCATTGTTAATGATTTTTAAGGTTCGTTATTGTTAGTTAAGTATCACAAATTTAGGTTAATTACTAAAGCTTTCAAAGCAAAAAGTACAGTTTCTTAATCAGGTATTGTACTTTTGAACAGTAAATTTAAAAATATTTTCCGATTGGAGTCTAAAATTGCTTTTAAAGACATTCTGAGAATAAGCCTTCCCATTATTGGCGGGAGTGCAGTTGAGAATATTACAGCTATTATCAATACTGCATTTTTGGGTCATGTGGGTGCTGTGCAGCTTGGAGCTGTGGCATTGGGGGGTATTATGTACCTCATTTTTGTCATGCTTGGTTTTGGGTTGGGTATTGGCATGCAGATTATTGTTGCCCGAAGGTATGGTAGCAAGCAGCTTGATAAAATTGGAGAGGTGCTGTATCATACTTTTTTTATTATGTTGCTATTGGGGCTTGCATTTCTTTTGGCCGGGGTTTTATTTGGACCTTCTTTGCTCAGGATGATTGTGAAATCTGACGAGATATACTTCAATCTTCATGCATTTCTTTCATTTCGTATATGGGGGATTGGTTTTGCCTACTTAAATATTGTTTTCAGGGGCTTTTACACCGGTATCATGAGAACTAAGGTAATAGCTGTTTATAGTATTATCCTGGCTTCTGTTAATGTGTTTTTTGATTATTCTTTGATTTTTGGACATTTTGGCTTCCCTCAAATGGGTATTGCTGGTGCTGGCTTGTCTTCAGTTATTGCTGAATTTGCAGCCATGAGCTTTTTTCTGATTTTTACATTGTTTCACAAGGAAATCAAAGCGTTTTCTATTACCCGTTTCGCGGGTTTCAAAAAAGAAGTGCTTTTCAATCTTCTGAAAGTTGCATCGCCTGTAATGGTGCAGTTTTTAATTTCATTTGGAGGTTGGTTTTTCTTTTTTACCATGGTCGAAAATATGGGAGAGGTTCCGTTAGCAGCTTCTAACTTGCTTAGGACATTTTACATGATTGCTTTGCTGCCTCTTTGGGGCTTTTCATCTGCAACCAATACGTTAGTCAGTTATTTGATTGGTAGTGGAAGGATTGGAGAAGTAAAAAAACTGGTGTTGAAAATTATGCTGTTGAGTTTTTCCAGCGTTTTGATGCTTGTTTTGATTATCAATATCTTTTCGGCTCCGTATCTGGCCATTTTTACCAATGATATTGGCCTTATACGAGCTTGTTTTCCGGCCTTTTACATTGTCGGCCTGAGTTCGCTTTTGCTATCACTTACTATAGTATTTTTTAACGTGATTTCAGGAGCCGGAAAAACTACGGTTAGCTTATTTATTGAGTTTTCGGTTATCTTGGTTTATATCTCCTGGGCTTTTCTGGTTTCTCATGTTTGGCATTCGTCTGTTGCCATGATTTGGTTGGCTGAGGCATTTTATGGATTTACAATGGGAAGCCTAGCCTTGTTGTATTTGAAATTTGGGAATTGGAGAAATGCCAAGATCTGATTACCGTGCTTTTCTGATAATCATCTGGCAGTTTTTGCAGTCGAAAAATACTTCCAGCCTGTTTTTGTGGCTTTCCAATATTAACGTCTTCTCTTTAGCCAGTAAAGAATTGGGGTTTATCTTGGGGCAAGCTCCAAGTTCATATTTAATGCAATACCTGTTGGTCATTAAATCGGCAAGGCTTGATTTATCTGACATTTCAGCCCCAGCTGCTGGCGAAGCAATACCATGTCTGACGTAAAAAGCTTTTGAAAGCTTATTGGTGATGTTCAGTTTGTAGCTGTTTTCAGTTAAAGGAAAAGGTGTGTTGTTAGGGATGATTTGATATTCGAGTTTTTTAAAGTTTTTAATTCTTTCTTTCTCCAATAATTCGAGGCATTGCCGACGCATCTCGTTAGATTGGGCTGAAGTAAAAAACAAAGGTTGGGAAAATTGAATGTCCACATTTTTCACTTCAAAAGGTGTGTTCCCGGACTTTTTCAACGTGTTTTTCAACCCTTCAAAAGCTTGTTCTGCTTTAGTCGCAATATTTTTTTCTATATCAAAATTAATATTTACAATATTGTTGTCTTCGTCTGATGATTCAATGCAAAGTCCGGTTGGGGTTTCTGTAACCTTGATATCTGCTTCAATCTTTCTTGTTTGGATAGACTTTTCGAGCTTTTTCTCGAATTCTTCATCGTGGTTGCGGTATAGAATGGTACCGTCAGGAATGCTAATGTTTTCATTGGGTTGCAATCTGCTGCCTTCGGCAATATTAACCCGAAAGCCTTCCATTATGCCGTCTTTGTTGATAAAGCAAAGCCCATCGCCATTGCTTATTTTTTCTGATAATTGGGCTTGTATCCAATTTCCTTTGGTATTAATAATGTGGCCAACTTCTTTTCCTAAAGATTTAGGGCTGTATAAAGATGCCATGTTTTCTGTTCGGCCATTTATAAAGTATTGAGTAAAGCCACGATTGAAACTTCTTTCAGGGTCAGGTGTGAAATTGATGATGCTCTTTCCAGATGAAGGTTTAGTCAGGGTTTGATGGCTTTCTTCAATGATTTTATCCAGTTGTTGCCTGTACCATGCCGTAATGTTTTTTACATAAGCAATGTTTTTGAGCCGTCCTTCAATTTTAAAGGATGTAACTCCAGCATCTATCATGCTTTTGAGCTTATTGTCCAACCTAAGGTCTTTGGGCGAAAGTATGTGCTTATTCTTTTCGAGCAATCGGCCATCAGCAGTTTTAAGGTCGTACAACCAGCGACAGGGCTGGGCACATTCGCCACGGTTTCCGCTTCTGCCCGTCAGTACTTGGCTCATGTAACATTGTCCGCTGTATGATACGCAGATAGCGCCATGTACAAAAGCTTCAAGTTCTATATTGGTACTTTTTCTAATCTTAGTAATTTCGCCCAAACTAAGTTCCCTGGCCAGAATAGCCCTTTGGATGCCAATTTTTTCAAGAAAAGAAACCTTTTCTGGCGTATTGTTGTGTGTTTGAGTGCTGGCAAAAAGGGGGATAGGGGGCAACTTCATTTCAAGCCATGCCATATCTTGTATAATCAGGGCATCAGCTCCAATATTCCATAATTTATTGGCTATTTCCTGGGCTTCTTCAAGCTCATTATCAAACAGCAGGGTATTTAGTGTAACATAAACACGGGCGTGGTAAATATGGGCATATTGGATAAGCTTTTCAATGTCTTCTATTGAATTGCCTGCTGCTGCCCGTGCCCCATACTTTGGAGCGCCAATATATACAGCATCTGCACCGCAGTTTATAGCTGCTTTGCCAAATTCGAGGCTTTGTGCCGGTGATAATAATTCAATTTTATTCATTGAATAACAGAAATTTGAAAAATCCCAACCGACAAACCGACAAAGGCTTGGAATATTTATCGTTTGAGCAGGATATAGTTCTTAAATTCCCACATAGGCCTAAAGAAAACATATTTTTCAAGAAAAGTAATGAAACGGTATTTGCGCTTTTCGTGTTTCGTTAACTTTCTGTCTTTTGGCATTTCAGTGACTTTTGCAAGTTCATCTTTCCAAAAAAGCTTGTCAATCCATGATTGCATAAGCTTTGGATGAGTTCCTTTATAGACTGGAATTTTGCTCATTACGCCGTAGTCAAATCTTTCCAATTGAATCTTTTTTTGAAGCTCAGCCTTGGATTGTATCTCGCTGAAATCTTTAATTTTTTTCTGCATATAGTTCAATGGCCTAACCCATCCATAGTGAAATATCCGGGCATCCACCTTGGCTACTTTTAATTTTGAGGTATTTTCTTCCTGTCTGTAATTTTTTTCGTCAAATCCGGGAATTCGCCTGAAAGATTGAGCGTCGCGCCATGAGTGGATGTCTTTGTCATTCCGGATGATACGGATTTCATTTTTGTACCAGCCATGCGAATCGATATGGTGGTCGTAATCGCCCCAAAAGTGGAAATATCTGAAAAGCAAGCCTTCTATCTCGTTGTCATTCAATAATTCTTCGCACCGTTTTTTTATCTTGGGCAAGTCTTCCTCATGAACTACCTCGTCTGCCTGGATGTAAAACAGCCAATCACCTGTGCAATAAGATTTTGCTATGTCAGTTTGGTGTGCAAGTTCTGTCCCTTCTGGATATTTTTCAATATCCCAGACAGTGTCAATTATTTTAATTTTTGGGCTATTGATGCTAAGAATTTCTTCTCGCGTCTTATCATCCTCATCACAATTTCCAAGTGCTACAATGAATTCATCACAGATGGGAAGGATGGATAAAATTGATTCTTTTATAGGGTAATAGAGTTTTGTCACATTCTTACCCATGGTAAATCCGCTAATTTTCATAGATACAAAGATTATTCAGCTGAAAACATTTGCATATCGTTCAATTTCTTATAATACCCGTTCAAAGCAAGGAGTTCGTCATGCTTTCCACGTTCTACAATCTGACCTTCATGCAACACGCAAATCTCATCAGCATGTACAACTGTTGAAAGCCTGTGTGCAATGACAATGGTAGTACGGTTTTTCATCAGGTTGTTAAGAGCATCTTGCACCAGTCTTTCGCTTTCAGTATCAAGAGCAGAGGTAGCTTCGTCAAGTATCAGTATTGGTGGGTTATTTAAAACTGCACGTGCTATACTTAACCTTTGACGCTGACCTCCGGATAATTTTCCTCCTCTATCCCCAATGTTATGGTGATATTGATGATTTGTTGACGTGATAAAGTCATGTGCATTGGCTACTTTAGCAGCAGCATATACATCTTCTTCTTTGATTTCGTCCCGTCCAAAAATTATGTTATTGTAAAATGTATCATTAAAGAGGATTGGTTCTTGGTTAACGATACCCATCAGGCTGCGAAGGTCTTTTATTTTAAGGTCTTTTATGTTTATACCGTCAATCAATATTTCGCCATGTTCAACATCGTAAAAGCGGGGTAAAAGGTCAACCAACGTTGACTTGCCCGAACCAGATTGGCCTACCAGGGCAACAGTTTTGCCTTTTTCAATACGAAGATTAATATTTTTAAGTACTTCGTGCTTGTCATACTTAAATGAAATGTTGACGTATTCAATGACACTGTCAAATTTTTTCTTGGATACTGCATCTTTTTTCTCTTTGATTTTGTTTTCAGCTTTCAGGATGAAATCTATACGTTCTGCCGAAGCTAAACCTTTTTGGATGTTGTAGTATGCAGAAGAAAGCTTTTTGGCAGGTTCTAAAATCAAATAAAATGTTACCAAAAATGCCAATAAGCCTGATGGTTGCATGTCTATGGATTTATTAAGAATCAGGACAGCCCCATAAACTAATATGATAAGCATAACCACTGTGCCTAAAAACTCGCTAACTGGGCTTGCCAGCGAACGTCTGCGTGTAATACGTTTATTCATCTGGGCAAAATCCTGGTTCATTTCTTTAAACCTTTTATTAATAGGTTTTTCAGCATTGAAAGCTTTTATAATCCTTAATCCTGAAATGGTTTCTTCAATTAGGGCAAGGATAGAACCTAATTTGTTTTGGCTTTTGTATGATTGTTTTCGCAATGTCCTGCCAATTCGGCCAATAAGCAAGCCGCTTATTGGCAACATAATCAAAACAAAGACAGTTAAATGCACACTCATAGTCAGTAATGTAGCCAGATATATCAATATTAACAGCGGGTCGCGAAAAACCATTTCAATAGAGCTGATTACAGATACCTCTATTTCCTGAACATCAGATGTCATACGCGCCATAAGGTCGCCTTTTTTCTCATTTGAGAAGAAAGAAAGGGGCAACTGCAATATTTTATCAAAAAGCTTATTGCGTATGTCGCGCAGCATATATGCACGTACAGGGGCTTGTAAATGCTGGGCAAGATAGGCAAATGTGTTTCTTAACAAAGAGAAAAAAGCTAATGCAAAAGCAACAATTAGCAAAGTCTTATATTGTCCATATTCTGTGATTAATTGCGCAAAAATGTAATCAAAATGCTTTTTGTATTCTAAAATGTTAAAATCTCCCGGAGGGACAGTAGAAACAGGCTGTGTAGAAAATAAAATGTCAAAAAACGGCTGAAGGAACATGATGGTTGAAATGGTAAAAACCCCGGATAGTAAGTTGCATAAAATGCTTAGGGTTACTTTTAACCAATAAGGTTTAATATATTCAGCAAGTGAGAGTATCTTTTTCATGAGTGTTTGTTGTTAGTGTATTCTTTCAATTATATCCCGGTATAATTAAAAGGGGTAATAGCGAGCAATTCCTTTTTTACAGCATCCGAAACTTCAAGACTGGTCACAAATTCTTTTATTGAAGCTTCATTAATACTATTGTTTCCCCTGGTCAATAGTTTCAAGGCGTTGTATGGGTCAGGATAATTCTCGCGACGAAGAATAGTCTGAATAGCTTCTGCTACAACAGCCCAGTTCTTCTCAAGGTCATTTTTTATAGCGGTTTCATTGACAATAACTTTGCCCATTCCTTTTTGTAGTGATTTTAAGGCTATTACTGTGTGTGATAATGGAACCCCAACATTTCTAAGCACTGTAGAGTCAGTTAAATCTCTTTGCATCCTCGATATTGGCAATTTGGCCGAAAGATGTTCAAAGATAGCATTGGCAATGCCAAAGTTACCTTCTGCATTCTCAAAGTCAATAGGGTTAACCTTATGAGGCATGGCCGAAGAACCAACTTCGTCTTTTTTCACCTTTTGTTTGAAATATTCCATCGATATATATGTCCACATATCGCGGCAAAGGTCGATAAGTATGGTGTTGATTCGCTTTAAAGCATCAAATGTAGCGGCAAGGTTGTCGTAATGCTCAATTTGAGTAGTGGTTTGTGACCTGCTCAGTCCAAGGGTTTCATTAACAAACTGATTGCCGAATTTTACCCAGTCAATTTGAGGGTAAGCAACAACATGGGCGTTGAAATTGCCGGTTGCCCCGCCAAACTTAGCAGACCAAGGAATTTGCCCCAGTTGTTTTTTTTGTACTTCAACCCTTTCAATAAATACTTGTATTTCTTTTCCCAAGCGGGTAGGAGAGGCTGGTTGCCCGTGAGTATGGGCAAGGAGCGGAATTTTGTCCCATTCATCTCTTACTTCACAGAGTTTTGATAGTATTTGATTTAATAAAGGAACGTAAACTTCAATAACAGCTTCTTTGAGAAGCATTGGTGTAGCTGTATTGTTTATATCTTGCGAGGTAAGCCCAAAGTGGATAAATTCTTTGTATTGTTCTAATCCGAGTTTGTCAAAGTATTTGCGCAAAAGGTATTCAACAGCCTTAACATCATGATTGGTTGTTTTTTCAATGTTTTTAACCTCCAATGCATCTTCAATAGTGAAGTTTTTGTAGATATCGCGCAAAGCAATATATTTGTCCTTATTGAAATCCTTTAGCTGCGGAAGGGGCAGGTTACATAAAGCAATAAAATATTCGACTTCTACCAGCACGCGGTATTTAATAAGTCCAAATTCCGAAAAATAAGGAGCAAGTTCAGAAATTTTATCTCTATATCTGCCATCAACTGGCGAAACAGCGGTAAGTTCAGTTAATTTCATCGTTGTTTATTAAAAGGACAAAAGTAGAATAAAAACTATATTTTAGTTAAAAATCATTTGCCGGAATTTGAATTTAAATGTTCGGCAGCAATTTTTAATTGTTCATACCATTCATTATCAAAACGTTGAATTAGTGGCTCTTTCAAAAAAACGTAAAGAGGTATGTTTTCATTGTTACCTTTTATAAGCGCATTTTTACAGATATCCCATTTGTGGTAGTTTACAGCGCTAAAAGATTTGTATTTGCTTATTCTTACCGGGTATAACCAACATGAAATTGGCTTTCTTAATGAAGAATGGCCGTTTTGCCAGGCTATTTCAATACCGCATTGTGCAATGCCGTTGTTGAAAATGGCAAACGCACATTCAGCGCCATTAATAAGCGGAGTAACCATGTCGCCGTCAGTATCAATAACGTAAACTCCTTCTTTATCAATGGTTTTAGCTCCTTCTTTTTGTAAATAAGTTTTTATTTTTTCAATATCGTTCTTTATTTTATTGGCTTCTTCGGGTTCTAAAGGGGCGCCTGAATCTCCTTCAATACAACAAGCTCCTTTACATTGAAGGATGTCGCATACAAATTTTTTCTCAATAATATCAAGGCTTATCAACGTGTCGTTTATCTGGAGCATATTATCTTTTTTGCAAAATTACGCAAACGCAGATAGATTACCTCGAATTGTTTTTTGATTAAAGCAAATATTTTTATTACATTTGAGTATATTTGTAAAACTTTGTAACTAATAATGGCTAAAACTCAGGACAAAAAGATTTCGGTTATTCTTGTGGACGATCATCAATTGTTTCGCAACGGGCTGAAATTTATTCTTGGCGAAATTGAAGGCCTCGAGGTGGTCGGAGAAGCTTCAAACGGTCACGAGTTTTTGCAGCTTCTTGAGTATGTAAAGCCTGATTTGGTGATTATGGATATCAGTATGCCTGGCATGAATGGCATTGATGCTTGTCGTCATGCTTTGAGCAAAGACCCAAAGCTGAAAATCCTTGTTCTTTCGATGTATGGTGATGATGCTTATTATAACACCATGATAGAACTTGGGGTAAAAGGTTTTATTCTTAAAGATTCGGACAATAAAGAATTACAAAACGCTGTCAGGACTATTCTTTCAGGGCAAAATTATTTTTCGCAGGAACTTTTGCTCAAGATTATTCGTAATAAAAATGTAGGCCCTGCAGTAAAGCTTAGCAAACGCGAGAATGAGATATTGTCGCTTATCTGTCAGGGGATGTCAACCATTCAGATTTCTGAAATGCTGCATATTAGCCATCGTACTGTTGAACGGCATCGAGCCAGTTTGCTTGAAAAAACAGATTCTTCCAATTCTATTGCATTAGTTGTATATGCTATAAAAAACAATCTGGTTACATTAAACAAGTGACGGTTTTTACCCATATTAAAAATAAGTATTTCTTTAGTTGTATTTGAGTGTCTCTTTCTTAAAATTGGGTGATTTTCCTCTTTTATTCACTTTCTTATTGAGTCATTTTTGTAATACCCATAAAATGCGTTTACAAATAATTGACTTATGAAGAAACTTAATGTGTTGCTTGTAGATGATAACCAACATTTCAGACAAGCATTGAAATACATGGTTGAAGAATCAAATAAAGAGAAAATTAACAATATTTATCAGGCAGGAAGTGGTTCTGAAGCTTTGAATATTCTTCAAATGCAGCATATTGACCTTGTTTTTATGGATATTGATATGCCTGACATGAATGGCATTGAAACAACCCGTAAAGCTACTGAACTGAACAGGTTTTTAACTATTGTGGCATTGTCGTTTCATCAGGAAATGCAATATATTATGAAAATGCTTGAGGCCGGGGCCCGTAATTATATCATCAAAGAAGATATTTGTACCGATTCTATCAAAAAAGTATTTGATACAGTGGCGGTCAATTAGTCATAGTTTGTTATAAATTGGTAAAAAAAATATCCCCTTATCTTTTCAAATGGATAGGGGGATATTTTTATTTAGCTACAGCTTATCAGGCTACAGTATTATAGCTTTTTTTTCGTATCATGTAAATCACCAATCCTAACATAAGAACGAAGAAGATTGATATTAATGCAATATTTGTTGCAGTAAAGAAGCTTGGTTTAAACTTATGAGGTTCAAACTGGTTCATTTGGTAAATATTTTTTGTTCCAATCTGTGCAAAGGTGCGAATAATTTCATTTTTAACAGAATCATTGTTTACAAAGAGGTAATTTACTATCTCTCCAATGGTGCTAAAGTTGTTTTTCTCCAATTCGTCAAATGATACATTTTCTTTTATCACTCTTGAAGAGAAGTGTTTTAAGTCGCTAACAACTTGTTTGAGATATTCTTTTTCGTTGGCTTTGACTAAGGCAAAAAGTATGATTGAATCATTGCTTACTCCGCTAAGAGCTTTTTCATGCAGGAATGAGCCAAGGCTTTCTATGTTTTTTAACTGTCCAGCCAGCTTTTTATTGTTTTCAAAAAAATCTTTGTTATGTTCTTCAGTATTCATTGCCATTCCATTTAATAGTACTAATGGAATATTTGTGAAATTGGGTAATGCAAAGAAGGCTGAATAGATATCTTCTTCTTTATAAGAATTTTTATCTTTTTTCGCGTATAAATACCCCAGTAGCTGAGACCCTGTATTGATTTTTTGTTTTGATAAATCAACAGAATCAAGGGTTGCCCGTAGGTTTCCCGAAGTAACTTTCTTAAGGTTCTGCAAATAATAATAAGCATTGCCTTGCCAAGCTAAACGTGCTGTATTTGAAATCAACTGTTGATAATCGTTTGAGTTATCTATTGTGTTGTAAATTAGGTAATCAGACAATTGGTTGACAGATGCAAATTTCTTTACAGCCGAAGAGTCGGCAAGTTGTTTCAGCCTGCCATCAGATATTTTAGAGAGGGCTAGTGCATAACTTTGTGTCAGTGCAGCAGCTATAGAGTCGAAATGTTTTAAAGCAGAATCAACCAGAGGGGTTAAAGCTGAACAGCTTTGTTTTGTCTTCAAAAAATCAGACAATTCAACGTACGAAGTAAAATTTTCTTCAGTATCAAGCTCGGCAAGACATTCTTTGGCAGAATCAGGCAACAAGAATGGTAACATTCGGGCAGAATATTTCATTTCTCTTTTTTTCATGGCCAATTCGGCTGCCGATTGAGCTTTGGTTGTATCAACAGGGGTATAATATATAATTATGGTACCTGTCTTTTTTATCCCTTCAGGGGTGGTAGCATTGAATATAATTTCGTTTTTACCTTCTATTGGTTTATACTTATAAATTTGATTGTCGTTTTTGAGTTTTAAATTCTCATGTTTAGATTCTTTTTTGTTGTTGATCATGATGCCAACTGAGGTTCCTGCTTCAAGTGGCATAATAATATTTATAACTGAGTCATTCTCAACTTTATAAAAAGTTTTGTTGAATTCTATTGTTTCAGGTTTATTCGAAGTAACTTGTGATATTTCAGTTTTTACAACATCTTCAGGTTTTAGCTCTGAGGTAACATTGACCTGGCTCTCTTTTTGATTTTTGTCAATAGTAAAATTTTCTATATTTTTTTTGAAACCATCTCCTTCTACAACCATCTGATAATTGCCGGCAGTGATTTCTGAAACAAAGTTTGGATTTGATTGGTCAATGCTAAATTGTTTAACAGTATCTTTCTTAGTTTTGTTGATTAATGAAATTTTAATTTTTGAATTGTTTTCGGCATGTCCTTTTAAACTGATCATACCGTTTAGGATAAACTTACGCGGGTGTTGGTCTGAAAATAATTCTACTTTATAGATATCGGTTTTTCCAAAATTGTCAGGGTAATAACGGGTTATGTATGCAAAATCTCCATTTTGAACAGGCATAAAAAATAAGTCATCATCCGGGGTGTTTAGCGGATATCCCATATTTAAAGGGGTTGACCATGTGCCATTGCTAAGCAGCGTAGAATAAAAGATGTCATACCCTCCCATATTGTAATGCCCGTAAGAGCTAAAAAAGAGAACTTTTCCGTCTTGCGATAAAAACGGGGTTTCTTCATTAAATTCTGAGTTGACATTAGGCCCTACGTTGCGGATGTTTGTCCATAATATATTATTGGTGTCGTTTCTTGTGGCGGTATAAATGTCAAGTCCTCCAAATCCAGGTTTACGGTTAGAGGTAAAAACCAATGTTTTTCCATCAGCCGACAAAGAAGCATGTGATTCCCAGTATTTTGTGTTTATGTTGTCACCAAGGCGGGTAAGCGGTGTCCATTTGCCATTTACCAAGCGGGTAACGTAAAGGTTCCCATCATAATTGTCATTTCTGTATATATATAATTCGGTTCCTCCGTATGAAAGCCCGGTAGCATAAACATCTCCGTCAACGCCCAGGTCAGGGATGATATTAATAGGGGCAGTCCAGCGTCCATTTACTTTTTTTGAATAGTACAATGCATCGTAAAATTGAAGTTTTACATTGTAAACCAGTGTTTTTTCATCGCCTGACACTACGGCATTTTTTTCTTCAAACCTGCTGTTAATCGGTTCTCCAACGTTGTTGCGTACAAAGTATATTGGCCTTGACATAAGGTTGTTGGCCCTTTCAATACATTTTATCTGGTCATTAACAAGGTTAATATCGTAAATTTCAGAATCGTTGTTACTTTTACTCTTAAATTCATCGTAAGTTTCTAAAGCTTTTTCAAACATATTGTTTACCCTGTAAGCATTCCCAAGATAGTACAATGCATCCAACGGGGCTTTTCTTTCTTTAAAACTATTGGGGTTGTAATTAGGAGAAATGCCTTTAACGGCTTTTTGTAAATATCCGATAGCCTTTTCTTTTTCAAATGGGATATTGAGGTAACACAAACCAACTTTGAAGTTAAGATTGTCATTTTCCGGATCAGCCTTTTGAAGTTTCAGGTATAAAGGAAGGGCTTCTGAAAATTCTTCGTAAAGTAAATAAGATTCAGCTTCCAGAAACATTTCGCGTGGGTTCTGGTCATCTTTTTTTTGTCCTGAAATACTTATTGCGGTCAGTATAAGTACACAGCTTAGTAAAAAACGGTTCATGAATGTATAATAGTTAGTGTCAGGTTATGCAAACTAAGTTTAATATTATTGTTTATTAAGCCTAATAACTCTGCCTTTTTATGTGTTCAACCGCCTCAAAAGAGTTTATTAGAAAGCTTTTAACAAAAAATATTGAACAAATATATGATATTATGATAAATAATTTGATATATAACTTTTATTTTAGGAAGTTATCTTCAGCTTGAAAAAAAGAAAACCGGCATTTCTTAAACAAGAAGATGCCGGTTTTTACAAGGGAAAAAGGAGATTTTAAACTTTTTCAATGGTCTTTTCGTGAACTTCGTTGGCCCTGCCAGAAGGGTCTTCGTTCTTTTGCCATTTTGGGATCCATTTTAATACAGATTTAGCAGCACTTTCAGATGGATAATATTTTTCAAAAATAGTCCTGAAATAAAAAGCTTCTTTTGTAGCCGGAGTGTTGTGAGGGAACCTTTTGGCGGCTTCAGCAAATTCAGCATCAGATACTTTGGCATTGCAATGAGCTACCAGGCTGTCAATCCAGCTATAGCCTACGCCATCAGAAAATTGTTCTTTTTGACGCCACAATATTTCGGCTGGCAAATAGGGGTCGTTTTTGTCGTCAAAAGCTGCCCTAAGTATGTATTTCTCAGGTTTGCCGGTTGATCTATCGGGCTGTTTATCTTCGCCTTTAATGTTCATCACGGCATCAAGAAAATACCTGTCGAGAAATGGAACGCGAACCTCCAATCCATGTGCCATGGTCGATTTGTCTGCTCTTAGGCAGTCGGCAGTTGACAACAGGCTGACCCTTCGAATGGTTTCTTTGGTAAACTCTTCGGCTGACGGGGCATTGTGAAAATAAAGGTATCCGCCAAAAATTTCATCTGCTCCTTCGCCAGAGAGCACAACTTTTATACCCATGTCTGTAATATATTTTGATAAGAAATACATAGGTGTTGAAGCCCTGATGGTAGTAACATCATACGATTCAAGGTGCCAAATGATTTTTTCAATAGCAGCAATACCTTCTTCAATGGTAAAGGTTACATCGTGATGAATGGTACCAATAAAATCAGCTACTTTACGTGCAGCAACCATGTCAGGGACATCTTTATTTAGCCCGACAGAGAAGGAGTGAAGCTTTTGGTCTGTTCCACGCATCAGACGTTTGGTAATAGAAGAAATCAGGCTGGAATCAAGCCCTCCGGACAATAAAACGCCTAACGGGACATCACTCATAAGCCTTTTTTTAGTAGCTTCTGTTAAAAAATGGCGTATTTTTTTAAGGTCTGCATTTTCTGTACATTGGCGGTAATCGTGATATTTTGGGGTGTAATATTTTACCAAACCTGTATCGCCACTATAATAGTGCCCGGGAGGAAAAGCTTCGAACCATTCACATTGGTCGGACATAGTTTTCATTTCTGATGAAAAATATAAGTTGCCTTCTGCATCTTTCCCGTAATAGAAAGGTTTAACCCCGATAGGGTCGCGGCTTGCCATAAACTTGTCACCGTCAACAATTACAAAAGCCCAATCGCCATCAAGCTCATTGCAAAAATCGTAACCATATTTTTCGTACAAATGGACAATAACCTCGCTGTCACAGGTGGTATGAAACTGGTGGTCTGCAAGTTTTGTGTTTCGAAGGTGCATATAGTTATATATCTCACCATTATGTACAACGTATGCATTATTGGTACCTTTGATTGGCTGACGCCCTGTGGTTAAATCCATGATCGATAAACGTTCATGGGTAAGAATGTAGCCGTTGTCAAATTGAACTATCCCACTTTCATCAGGCCCTCTGTGGCTCATTCTTTTTGAAAGCTTTTTTGCGCTTTCTAAATCTTTTTTTCCTATTATTGCCAAAATACCGCACATGATAAATAATTTTATATATTTAAAAAGTAATTTATTTTAAACTGTAATTAAAAAATGTTTTTTAAATTAAAAAATGAATTAAAAACAGTGTAAAAGTATAAATATGTAACGAAAAAACCAAAATAAAGTTTAAAAAATGATGAAAAAAATCATTTTTTGTTAAAAAATGAAATATTTTAAGGTTGAAAATTGAAATAGTAACAAAAGTTTTTAATTATGGAAGAAATTTTACAGATTGATAGTTTGGACAGGAAAATTCTATCGATTATTCAGGGAAATGCCCGGGTTCCTTTTTTAGAAGTAGCACGTGAATGTGGTGTTTCTGGGGCAGCAATACACCAAAGGGTTCAGAAACTTATAAAGATTGGGGTCATTACTGGTTCTGAGTTTATTGTAGATCCTCAAAAAGTAGGTTATCATACTTGTGCATATATAGGTATTTTTCTTGAAAAAGCAGGGTTGTTTCGTGATGTGCTTGACGAGCTTAAAGATATTAAAGAAATTGTGCAATGTGATTATACAACCGGGAACTATGCGATTTTTGTTAAAGTTTATACCCGAGACAACACCCACCTGAAAAATATTATAGCAGATAAGATACAGGCAATTAGAGGAATATCGCGCACCGAGACATTTATTTGTCTCGAAGAGTGTTTCAGCAGGCATATTCCTGTATTGTAGTTTGAATAATTACTTATTTTTGTAAAACAAATGTATTGGTTAAAAGACTGTGCAATAAGCTCTTTGCTTGTTGATACTTTTTTTTGACAATATTATTGAAGTACATTTTTATATTCACTAAAATTGTAGCCTGAAATTTAACATAAAATATCAATGGCAAGAGTAATATCTATTGCAAATCAAAAAGGTGGCGTAGGAAAAACTACAACAGCTATCAACCTGGCAGCAAGCTTTGCAGTGCTTGAAAGAAAAGTGTTGTTGATAGATGCTGATCCTCAGGCAAATGCTACTTCTGGTACAGGATTTGAGACCAAGAGTATTAAAACCAGTATATATCAATGTATCATTGATGAAGCAGACCCTTCAAGCATTATCCTTAATACAGAAATTGCCGGGTTTGACCTGATACCTTCGCATATTGACCTGGTTGGAGCTGAGATTGAAATGCTCAATATGCCCAATCGCGAGAAAATGATGAAGCAGGTGATTGAGCCTTTAAAAGATAAATACGATTATATCCTGATAGATTGTTCGCCATCTTTAGGGTTAATTACTGTAAATGCGCTTACTGCGGCTGATTCGGTTATTATTCCTGTGCAATGCGAATATTTTGCCTTAGAAGGTATCGGAAAGCTTCTGTCCACGGTTAAGATTATTCAAAGCCGCCTAAACCCTGCACTTGAAATTGAAGGCTTTTTGTTGACGATGTACGATCCGCGTTTGAGGCTTTCGAACCAAGTGGTTGATGAAGTAAAAAAGCATTTTCAACAAATGGTTTTTGAAACCATTGTCCAACGGAATATTAAGCTTAGCGAATCGCCAAGTTTTGGGAAGCCTTGCGTTTTGTATGATGCAGAATCAAAAGGTACTTTGAATTATATGAACCTGGCAAGGGAAATTATTCAAAAAAACGAATCTGTTAAGATAAAATAACAGTATTCATTTCGGTTTTAATTTTACATGTGATTATTATTGTCGCGTATATTGTATTGTTGTATCGTTAAACATTTAAATTGGTATTATCTCAAAATATATGAATGCAAAGAAAAATGCGCTGGGAAGAGGATTAGGAGCACTGATAGAAGAAGCAAATTTACCACAGGAAATTGTTCATGCTGTTGAAGCAGACAGTGAAATAGAAGTATCGCTTATTGATGTTAACCCTTACCAGCCCCGAAAAGATTTTGACGAAGAAGCACTGCAAGAGTTGTCTGATTCGATCAAGCAAATTGGGATAATACAGCCGCTTACTTTGCGTAAGATGGATAATGGCCGTTTTCAGATTATTGCGGGTGAGCGTCGTTTCAGGGCTGCAAAAATGGCCGGGTTGAAAAAAGTGCCTGCATTTATCAGGATAGCTGATGATCAGGGAATGCTTGAAATGGCTCTTGTTGAAAACATCCAACGGGCAGACCTTAATGCTATAGAAATAGCTATTTCGTATCAGCGCCTGATGGAAGAATGCAACCTTACCCAGGAAACTTTGAGCGAAAGAGTTGGAAAGAAAAGGGCTACAGTAGCTAATTATCTTCGGTTGCTCAATTTGCCTGCTGAGATTCAGGCTGGTCTTCGTTTAGACAATATTACTATGGGGCATGCACGTGCATTGCTTGCGGTAGAAGATAATGAAGTGAAATTAGATATTTTTCACCAAATTATTAATGACCAGCTTTCAGTGCGTGATGTTGAAGAAATGGTACGAAATATCAACAATCCGCAACAAGTACAGGAAAAAATTACTTTAAAAGCACCTAAAGCAGCTACATCCACTTCAGAAGATTATGATGAGTTGCGCAAACAGCTTAGTAAGCGTTTCAATGCAAAGGTTGACTTTAAACGCAATGCTGAAGGTGATGGCAAAATAATCATCAAGTTCAGGAATGATGAAGAACTTGAGCAAATATTATCAATTCTGGATACAAAATAATACACCTGTTGCTTTTCGATAATTTTAAAATAAAGAGATCTGTGTGCAAAAAGATTTTTGCAGCAGTCGGGGTATCATTGTTTTTATTTCATTCGCAAAGGCTTTCCGGACAAATAAAAGGAGATATAGACACCTTTGATACAACAAAAATAGTGCTGCATTCTCCTCGAAAAGCTTCATTTTATTCTGCTGTTTTGCCGGGTTTGGGGCAGGTATATAATAAAAAGTGGTATAAGGTGCCTTTTATCTATGCCGGGGGGGCTGTGATAATTTATTATCTTAAATTTAACCATGATAAGTATTTAGAATACCGATCGAATTATATCCGCAAAGTTGCCAATGACCCCAATGATCCGGTTGATTATAAGTTTAGGTATGCTAGTAAAACTACAATCAAAAACAACATGGATTATTGGCGTAGAAACCGGGACTGGTTAATAGTTGGGCTTAGCGCCCTTTATATTGCCAATATACTTGATGCAACGGTAGATGCTTATCTTTTTGAATACGATATCTCTCCCGATTTAAGTATGAAAATGGAACCAGTGTTGCTAAATATTGGTAATTCACCTACTTTTGGTGTAAGTTTGAATATGCGATTTTAAAAAAACTAAATTATGACTGCAAACCTGAGAAAAGTTTTATTGATAGTGTTGGTTTTTAGTTGTTTTACAAATATTAAAGCAAGACAACTTGACGATACTACTGATATTGACCAGGTAAACCAAACCAAAGTGGTATTTGAAGACAACCTGGACAGCTTGTTGAACAGTTATTATTTGCAACAATCAGATGTTGAAAACGACCTGGCTGTTGATACTGTAATTGAAAACGTTGAATACAGTAACATCCCTGATTCGGTCTATGCTGAACGTTTGGCCCGTATCCCAAGTGTTATTAAGATGACTTACAATCCAATAGTTCGGAAATATATAGAAATGTATTTACAGCGAAAAAAAGACCGTGTACAGGTGATGCTTGGGCTTTCTGAGTATTATTTCCCAATATTTGATGATATTTTTGATTATTACGGATTGCCCAATGAATTGAAATATATGTCTATTATTGAATCGGCGCTAAATTGCCGTGCCAGGTCAAGGACCAGGGCAATTGGCCTGTGGCAATTTATGTATGGTACGGGTAAACTGTATGGACTTACTATAAACAGTTTGGTTGACGAAAGAAGGGATCCTATTAAGGAAACTCATGCCGCTGCCAAATTTTCTAAAGATTTGTTCAATGTTTTTGGCGATTGGCAATTGGTCATTGCTGCATATAACTGTGGCCCTGGCAATGTTAAAAAAGCTATCCGTCGTTCGGGCGGGAAACGCGACTTTTGGGAAATATACAGGTTTCTTCCCCGCGAAACACGCGGACATGTACCAGCTTTTATTGCTGCTACGTACGTAATGAATTATTACAAAGAACATAATTTAAAAGCTGTAAAAAGTGATTTTCCGCGTGTTACTGATACTATAGTCATTCATGATGACTTGCATTTGATGCAAGTTTCATACGTTTTGGGGATACCAATAGAACAGCTGCGGGATCTTAACCCGCAATATATAAGGGATATAATACCAGCAAAGGGGACATCTATGGCTATAACTATTCCGGCAGATTTTACCAATAAATTTATTGATTATCAGGATAGTATCTTTGCATTTAAAGATTCAGTTTTTTTCAACCCTAAGGAGTTAAACAAAAATCCCAATTATGAAGCCCGTTATTATGGTAAAGCTCCTAAAGGCTACGTAAAAATAAGACATGTTGTAAAAGAAGGGGAGTCTTTGGGTGCCATTTCTGCAAAATATAAGTGCAGGGTAAATGATATTATGGATTGGAACGGTTTGTATTCAAGCCGTATCCGCGAGGGGCGCATACTTACTATCTATGTACCTCAAAAATTGTCTAAACAATATTTAAGTGAAAATACAACTGCCGCAAAAGAGAATGCTGCTTCTGGTCTCATAACCTCAGACAATACAAAAGCTCAAGGCGGACAAATTGTATATTACACAGTTAAACAAGGAGATACATTGTGGGAAATAGCTCAAAGATATCCTGGGATCAGTTGCAATGATATATTGAGATGGAACGGATTGTCCCGGGGGGCTAATATTGTTCCCGGACAGCAACTGAAAATAAAGGTTATGTAGTTTATATTCAAAAAAAAGTAGATAAACTCGGAGATTCTCAGAAATAGTTTTACATTAGCAGGCATTTTAGAGCCTAAATACAATGCAAAAGAACTTAGAAAAAGGTAAAATTGGCCTGTTTACAACTTCTGCCTTTGTCATTGCCAACATGGTTGGAACAGGGGTATTTACTTCTCTTGGTTTTCAGCTCAATGGAACTGAAAATATTATAGCTGTTTTACTTCTATGGTTTTTGGGAGGGATAATAGCTCTTTGTGGTTCGCTCGTTTATAGTGAACTTGGTGCTGCAATGCCCAGGTCCGGAGGCGAATACCATTATCTTACGAAAATTTATCATCCCTGGGTTGGCTTTCTTTCTGGTTGGGTATCGGTTACTGTTGGTTTTGCAGCTCCGGTAGCGTTAGCAGCAATGGCTTTAGGTAATTATACGTCAAGGGTGATTCCTGTGTTAGCTCTTGAAACTATTGCTATTTCTGTATTGTTAGTAATCACTTTTATTCATTCTTTTGATGTAAAAGTTGGAGGAAAGTTTCAAAATGTATTTACCAGTTTTAAAATATTGTTAATAGTGTTTTTTGTTGTATGTGGTTTTTTATTGGTCCCATCGTTTCAAAGCTTTGCCCCATCTGTAAAAAGTTTTAGTTTGTCCGAGCTGCTTAAGCCTGAATTTTTTGTATCATTGATATATGTAACCTATGCATTTTCAGGATGGAACGCTTCTGCTTATATTGCTTCAGAAATAGACCAGCCACAAAAAACTATTCCAAAATCATTAATAATAAGCACGTTGATTGTGACGGTGTTGTATTTATTGCTAAACTTAGTATTTTTAATGACAACACCTGTAGGAGAGCTAAAAGGACAACTTGAAGTTGGATATATTGCAGCAAACAAAATATTTGGCCTGGTTGGTGGCAACCTGATGGCTGTTTTGATTTCTATATTGTTGATATCGACCATTAGTTCTATGATATTTGTTGGCCCCAGGGTAACGCAGGTTATGGGAGAAGATATTCGTATTTTCCGTTTTCTGGGCGAAAAATCAAAAAGAGGCACTCCTGTTTATGCTTTAATTCTGCAATTTGCAATAAGTTTTTTCATGATTCTTACATCAACTTTTGAAAGTGTACTTACATACGCAGGTTTTACCTTGAATTTATTTACATTTCTTACGGTGATGGGTGTTTTTGTCCATCGAAAGAAATTCCCCAATGCAGAAAGACCATACAAAACTCTTTGGTATCCCTGGGTACCAATTATATACATGTTTGTAATATTATTAACTATTGGATATCTGGTATATATTAGGCCTTACGAATCATTAATGGGTTTTATTACTTTATTTTCCGGGTCTGTGTTTTATATAATTAACCAATGGATTGATACTCCTAAGAAAAAAGTCAAAGAAAATCAATAATATTTTAGTTATGAAATTGAATAAAGTTGTTATTGCAATAATGATCCCGATGGCTTTATTAGCAATTATTTCTTGCAATAATGCCAATGGATCTGGCATTAATAATGCAAAAAAGCATTCTGCCGAGTCTGTTACCCTCAATAATATTGCTAATTATATTGCCGGTTTAGAAACCGATACCAGTTGGGAGCAAAAAAGACTTACCAAGTTTGCCGATTGGCAAAAATATAAGGCAGAATCAAAAAATGCCTGGGAAAAGTTTTATAAAGAAGCCTCAAAATATTCTGCATTTGCTCAAAAAGAAATACCTCATAAATACGACACAATAGAAACCTTATTTTATCCTTTTAGCGGGCCCGATTTTCTTTTTGCTAATACCTTATTTCCAAAGGTTAAGAATATTATCCTTATTGGGTTGGAGAAACCAGGGAGCGTGCCTAAGCTTCAGAACCTTGATGAAAAAAATTTGGCAGACGTTTTAAATTTATACAAAAAAGCAATTGAAGATGTCATGCAATTGAGTTTCTTCAGGACACTTGATATGAAAGAAGAACTTGCTAATAGTAACATTGACGGTACAACTCCAGTGCTTATGTTGTTTTTGGTAAGAAGTGAAAAGAGAATAAATAAAGTTGAATACATCAACCTTAATGAAAATGGTAATTTGGTGGTTGTTGACCCTGAAAAGGTTAAGGATTACATTGGAGTTAAGATTTATTACACTGACAAGGACAACGAAGTGGAAAAAACAATATTATATCTTTCTACTAATCTGGCTGATCCTTCACTTTCAAAAGACAAAGCATTCATGGCATTTTTGAAAAACATAGACAATCCTTGTATAACACTTGTAAAATCTGCTACCTACCTGATGCATAAATCGTACTTTTCTATTATTAGAAATACATGCTTGGAGCATTCGGCTTTGATTGTCCAGGATGATTCAGGAATTGCTTATAAATTTTTTGCCCCTGAAAAGTGGGACCTAAGTTTGTATGGGTCATATACTAAGCCTATTAAATTGTTTGAAGAATTCTATGAACCTGAATTAACAAAGGCTTTTGAAACAAAAAAAGCCAAACCAATCAATTTTAGGTTTGGGTATAGCCAAAAATCTTGTATTTTGATTGCAGAAAGAAAATAATAAATTTGGGAGGAAGGCATGGGGAGAAACCTTATCGTAACAGCGCTGTCAATGTTTATTTTTATTAACATTGAAGCTGAAAGTATATCTAAAGCATTGCCTGGAGTTGATACCAGCTATGTAACATCTGAAGACAGCTTGTTTAAACAAGATACAGTGTATGTAGAAGAGCTTCAGGAAAGTGATTTTCAAGATTATCTTGATACTGTGTCAATGGCGGTAGATACTGTCTTTTGGGACAATAAAATGATTAATTCGGGCCGTTTTGATTCAAAAAATATGTGCGATACGGTTAGCTTTGTGTTAAGAGATTCGACAACTGGGAAAAACTTTTATATTCCATTTAAAAACTATATTACCAGTAATTTTGGGCCTCGCAGGTATATCTTTCATTATGGTGTAGATATTAAGCTATTTAAAGGGGATTCAGTTCATGCTGCCATGGATGGGGTAGTCAGGGTCACAAAGTATGATAGGCGTGGTTTTGGTAATGTTATAGTGATAAGGCATTCATCTGGGTTGGAGTCTATATATGGGCATTTGTCAAAAGTACTTGTTGAGCCCAATCAGAAGGTAAAAGCTGGCGAGGTTATTGGGCTCGGAGGTAATACCGGCCGTTCTACAGGTTCTCATTTGCATTTAGAATTTAGGTATAAAGGCGAACCTTTTGACCCCAATTATGTGATTGATTTTGAAAAATCATGTTTGCGCCGAGATACGCTTGTTTTGACAAGAAATAATTTTGAATATCTTGTAGAACTTAGAAAAGCGAAATATTGCACTGTACGAAAAGGCGATAATCTTGGTAAAATAGCCCGAAGGTATCATACAACTGTTGCCAAACTTTGTTCTTTGAACCATATTAACCGAAAAACCATTATCAGGGCTGGCCGTAAGCTGAGATATCAATAATCAGTTGAAAATATGAGCCAGTCCAACAATACAGGTGCGCCTTTTTTGGTAAGATGGGTGATACTAATTATTATTAGTGTTGCCATGATGGGTAATTACTATATATATGATAGTATTAGCCCATTGGCTGATATGCTAAAAGTTCAGTTAGGGTTTTCGAGTACTGCAATAGGTACATTAAACGCAATATACAGCATCCCCAATATTTTTATGGTACTTATTGGGGGAATTATTATTGATAAAATTGGTGTGCGAAAAGCAGGGCTTATTTTCACTGCATTAATCATGTTTGGGGCTGTCATTACCTGCTTAAAAGGTAGTTTGATAGTAATGGCGACCGGCCGTCTGATTTTTGGGCTTGGGGCCGAGTCTATGATTGTTGCCATTACCACCTCTATAGCCCGTTGGTTTAAAGGAAAAGAATTTTCGTTTGCTTTTGGCATAAACCTTACTGTTGCAAGGCTTGGTTCTTTTCTGGCTTTAAACTCGCCCAACTGGGCAGCATCGTTTTATGCTAAAGGTTGGCAGTTTCCTTTGTTTATTGCTGCTATTGCCGGTATTGCTGCTGTAATTTGTATGGTGGTGTTTTATTTTGCTGATGGCATTGCAGGTAAAAGATACCATCTTCCTAAAGAAGGAAACCAGGACAAAATTGAGTGGAAAGCCATTTTTAAGTTTTCAACATCTTTTTGGTTTATCAGTATGCTTTGTATCGTTTTTTACTCTGCCATGTTCCCTTTTCAGACTTTTGCAGTAATGTTTTTTGAGCATTCATACAACTTAGATAATGGTGCTGGTGGCTTGCTTTCGAGTATGCTGACTTTGGCAGCCATGATATTTACACCCATCTTTGGATATTTATCAGATCTTGTAGGGCGTCGTTCGTTGTTTATGATTATAGGCTCATTGATGATTATCCCATTGTACCTGATGTTGGGCTACCATGTTGATTTAGTTTCGGCTTTGCACCTGTCTTCTACATGGCATGTAAGTATAAAAATTCTGAGCATAGATGCTTTTATTTCGCCCAATGTGCTTATTCCAATGTTTGTAATGGGATTGGCGTTTGCTATGATTCCGGCACTTATGTGGCCTTCGGTTGCATTGGTGGTTGACAATTCAAAGCTTGGAACAGCTTATGGCCTGATGACTATGATACAGAATATCGGGTTGGTTGGCTTTAATCTGTTGATTGGCGTTGTTAACGACCATTTTCAGGCAGGAGCAGGCAATCCGGATGGCTACATTCCAGGCATGTGGTTGTTTTCAATGTGTGGAGTGTTAGGTATTGTGTTTTCCTTTCTTTTACGTAAGAGTGCAAAAACTGAAAAAGGGGTCACGCTTGATTTACCAATGAGAAAGAAATAAAATTTTACTCCTTTATTTCGTTAATTATTTTATTTACCTGTTCTTCTGTTTGTCTGAGTTTTTCTTTACAGAAAAGTACCAGCTCAGATATTCTTTTTACTTTTTCGGATAATTCGTCAATAGAAAATTGGTTATTTTCAATACCCTCAACAATCATTTCTATTTCTGCCATGGCATTTTCGTATGTCAAACCTTTTTTACTCATATTTTTTTCTGCAAAAGTATTAAAAAAAGAGGTGCAGGTGTTTAATTTGCGTAATTTTCGTAATTTTGCATCAATTATAACCAAAAAATTTATATACATGAAAGTTGCAATCGTTGGAGTTAGTGGCGCTGTGGGCCAGGAATTCCTTAAAGTGTTGGAAGAACGTAACTTCCCTGCAGATGAATTAGTATTGTTTGGTTCGGCCCGTAGTGCCGGCAATTCATACAATTTTATGGGTAAAAGTATCACTGTTAAGGAACTAAAGCATAATGATGATTTTAAGGGTATTGATATAGCTTTAACATCAGCCGGAGCTAGTACATCAAAAGAATTTGCAACTGATATAACCAAGTTTGGCGCTGTAATGATTGACAATTCAAGCGCTTTTCGTATGGATGCAGATGTACCATTGGTGGTACCAGAAGTAAATCCTATGGATTGTAAAAATCGTCCTCGTAATATTATTGCCAACCCTAATTGTTCAACAATCATTATGGTAGTTGCGTTGAAACCAATTCAGGATTTGTCGCCTATTAAACGTATTCATGTAGCTACATACCAGGCTGCCAGTGGCGCTGGTGCTGCTGCTATGGATGAGTTGTTTGCGCAAATGAAGCAAGTGGTTAACCATGAAAAAGTGCATGTCGAAAAGTTTAAATACCAATTGGCTACTAACCTTATTCCTCAGATAGATGTATTTACCGATAACGATTACACCAAAGAGGAAATGAAGATGCACAACGAAACACGCAAGATTATGCACTCTGACGTATGTGTAAGCGCTACAACAATCAGGGTTCCTGTATTACGTGCCCACTCAGAAGCTGTTTGGGTTGAAACTGAAAAACCTCTTGAAGTTGCTGCTGTTCGTGCTGCATTTGAAAAGGCAGAAGGTCTTGTTGTACAGGATGACCCTAAAAATAGCATTTATCCTATGCCTTTAATGGTAGCCGGAGCTGATCCTGTGTATGTAGGCCGTTTGCGTAAAGATATTGCCAATCCTAACGGTATTACCTTCTGGTGCGTTGGAGACCAAATCAAGAAAGGTGCGGCATTGAATGCTGTTCAGATTGCCGAATACATGATTAAAAACAGACTGCTGTAAAAAGTTGATTATAAATAAAAAAAGCTTGCTTCGGCAGGCTTTTTTTATGTTAATTTCAATATAAAAATCAAATTGTTCTGCCGAAAATAAAATAGTCGGGTATTTTTGTAGCATTAACCAAAAACTTGAATTTTTTAACATGAAAAAACTAAATGAAATTAAGAAAGGTATATTTTTTATACTTGCAATGATGGCAATGATGGATATTTCAGCTCAAAACCCGGTTGGCAGGCATGGTTTTTTAAAGGTAAAAGGCAATAAAATAGTAGGCGAGAAAGGTGAAGAGGCCCAATTGCGCGGGATGTCATTGTGCTGGACACAATGGTTTGGCAAACATTACAATTACCAAACAGTTCAATGGCTGCAAGAAGACTGGAAATGCGATGTAGTGCGTGCTGCAATGGCTGTTGAACACGACGGGTACCTTGTACATCCTGATATGGAGCAAATGAAAATAGAAACCGTTATCAATGCTGCTATTGATATTGGTATGTATGTTATTATAGACTGGCACGACCATCATGCCCAGCGCAATGTTGAGGCTGCTAAACGCTTTTTTGGCGAGATGGCGCGCAAGTATGCCTTATTTCCTAATATTATATATGAGCTATACAATGAACCGCTCCAGATTTCATGGAAAGATTCAATTAAACCATATTGTGAGGCTGTGATTGCTGAGATTCGCAAACATGACAAACGCAACCTGGTTATTTGCGGTACTCCTACCTGGTCGCAAGATGTAGAAGTGGCAGCTGCTGACCCTGTTAAAGATGAGAATGTGGCTTATGCCATGCATTTTTATGCTGCTACTCACAAACAGTTTTTGAGGGACAAAACCAAAAAGGCTTTGGATATGGGTGTGGCTGTGTTTGTATCGGAGTTTGGAATATGCGATGCCAGTGGCAGAGACCCTATTGACTATGAAGAAACCAAAACCTGGCTTAAGTTTTGTGATGAAAACAAGCTAAGCTATTGCAACTGGGGTATTTACGATAAAAAAGAGGCTGCAGCTGCTCTTTATCCCGGAAAGAACACCTTTGGCGGATGGACTTTCGAAATGTTGACCCCGTCTGGAAAATTTATCAGGGCCTGGCTGAGAAAAGAAGCATTGGTAACAAAGTAAAAGAGACAAGAACCAAGAGACAAGAAATACTTAGTCAAGATAATATTAAAGCGTTTCATTGAAGGTAAAACTGAAATGGAACGCTTTTTTAGTTGGCCGAAAAAGAGCTAAAACCTTTCAAAGTTTCTCAAAATTGGAAAGGTTAAGTCGTAAAAAAAGCTTTTTATAAATTTTGAGGGTTTACCAAGCTATATTTGAACAGAAAGAATTGAAACCTGTCCAGTTTGAAGTATTGATTTCTTCTGCGCAAGCTTTTTTTACAATATCTAAAAATGCGCTTCTGTCTATCAATTCAGAACCAAAGCGCATGAGATGTTCTGTTTGCATTTGGTTGTCTATTATTTGGTAACCTTTCACGTTTAAATACTTTACCAGATGGCAAAAAGCCACTTTTGAAGCATCTGAAACATGATAAAACATTGATTCTCCAAAAAACACCTTCCCAATAGCCAGTCCGTAGAGGCCTCCAACTAACTTGTCATTCTGATAAGCTTCAATAGAATGGGCAATACCCATTTTATGGAGGTTTGCGTATGCATCGATTATTTCATTGGTTATCCAGGTGCCGGTTTGTTTTTTTCTTGCAGTTTTGGCACAATGCACAATTACTTCCAAAAATGCGCTGTCGCATTTTATAGTGAACTTTTTCTTTTTAAGAACCGTAAGCAGGCTTTTGCTAACCTTTAATTTTTCGGGGAAAAGTACACATCTTGGATTGGGCGACCACCACATGATTGGGTCGCCAGGGTTGAACCAGGGGAAAATTCCGTTTTTATAAGCTAAAATAATCCTTTCGGAAGTTAAATCACCTCCATAAGCTAAGAACCCATCTTCTTCGGCATACGATGGATGAGGAAATATCAAATCTGCACAAAGTTCAAAAACAGGCATGCATTAAACCAGGGCAATTTCTTTGTGCATAAATGTAGAAAGCTGTCCATGCTCATCTTCCAGGACTAATTCTCCTGTGTCCAACACATCTGTAATTTTGCCCTCAAAATGATGGTTCATGTCGCTGTATTTGAGCCACTTTTGAAAGCCATAGAGGTGTTCAAGGTAGATGTTTTTGAATTGCGAAAAATCAGTTTTATACATTTGCTCAATCCTTGATTTCAGGCAGTTTAACAGTTGATGAAGGGCAATGTCGAGGTTAAAATACATACCTGTTATTTCCTTCATTGAAATAGCTGTGCCTGAAAGTTGTTTAAAATCGGTTTGGTTAATATTCAGGCCAATACCAATGACCGAATGCTGAATGTATTCACCAATAATGGTATTTTCGATTAAAATACCGGCAATTTTTTTTCTGCCGTGCAAAATGTCATTAGGCCATTTAATACGGGATGATATTTTGTTTTCATTTAAAAAATCTAATATTCCTAATGATGAAGCAATAGTAATGGCAAACTGGTTTTCGGCCTTCAAATCACGAGGTTTGATTATTAAAGAGAACGTAAGGTTGCAATTGGATTCGCTTTCCCAAGTGTTGCCGGCCTGACCCTTACCGTTTGATTGTGTACGGGTTGAAATAACCTGTTCGGCCAGATTTTGATTTTGTTTTATCAAATCAAGGGCATAATTGTTAGTAGAGCTGACCGTGTTAAGGCTAACTATAGGCCATAAATGTTCCATAGTAATTAGTTTAGTGTTAGTTACAAACCTATATTTTTTATTTTTAATTTGGTTATTTTAAAGCACAAAAATTTCGATTAAAAAAATGTTAATTTGTTTTTTGATTCTTTTCGTTTGAAAACAAGGATTACCTTAGCAACACTTTTCACAGTCAGACGACCTTACCTTAACATTATTTAATTTTGTTCAGCACATTTTTGATGTGCTTATATGTTTTTTTTGATTTTTATGAGTAAAAGATTTCGGTTTGGGCTTATTGGTCTATTGCAAATTACTATACTAAATATTTTTGCGCAAGATATAGAACAAAAGCAGGTTTCAGTATCTACTGAAAAAACTTCATTAATCCAATTTCTAAATAAAGTAAGTACGGAAAATCAGGTACAGTTTTATTATAAAAAGGAATGGTTCGAAGGCGATTCGATAGCCTTGACTATTTCAGATATTCAGCTTGGCCGTTTACTCGATAAAATTTCAGACTCACGGGCAATTATGTGGTTGCCAATATCTGAGGATGCCATAGTTTTTTTGCCTAAAGACCAGGTAGCTACGTTGCTTGGGAATATGGTTGATATGAGCGGCTCAAAAAACATAAATACTGTTGAAGTTGGTAAAATGTCTGAAGCAGGAAAATATGCTAATGTAATATTGAAAGGCACAGTTAAAGACGGCAAAAATGACGAACCTGTAATAGGCGCCAGTTTGAGGATAGCCAATACCAATATAGGTTGTATGACTGATGCCAATGGAAAGTATCAGTTGAGGCTTAGCCCAGGTATATATGAAGTTGAAGTGTCCAGTGTAGGGTATGAAAAAAATGTTTGGAAAGTAAAACTTATCAGCACCGGAGAGTTTAACCCTGAAATATTTGAAAAATCTACTAAAATAGACGAAATCACTATTTATGCCAAACGGGCAGATAAAAATGTCCGAAGCAACCAGATGAGTTTGATTGATTTGGATTCAAAGTCTATTAAACAGCTTCCTTCGATGGTGGGCGGAAAAGATATTATAAAAAGCTTCACGATGATGCCCGGGGTAAAATCTGTTGGCGAATTTGGTTCCGGTATCAATGTTCGTGGTGGTGGCGATGACCAGAATTTATACCTTATAGAAGGGGCCCCGTTATTGAATACTTCGCATGTTTTGGGGATGATGTCAGTTTTAAACCCTGATATTGTAAGCAATGTAGCTTTGTATAAAGGCCAAATCCCTGCCAATTATGGCGAAAGGGTTTCTTCTGTAATGGAAATCCAGGTGAGGGAAAATAATATTAAAAATTTTCATGTCAAAGGCGGTATTGGGCTTTATGATGGTAGGGTTTTAGTGGAAGGCCCGATTTCTAAGAAAGTAACTTATAAAATAGGAGGCCGCTCAAGTTATTCCAATTGGCTTCTTGGTGTTATCCCTGATGCCAATATTCAAAAGAGTGCCGCTTCTTTTTATGATTTGAACAGCTATATCTCATGGGCTGGCGAAAAAGACCGGGTTTCGTTATTTGCATATTACAGCAATGATTATTTCAGGTATGCCCGTTTACAGGCATACAATTATGGCAACATTCTCGGTTCG
>ENA-UOWE01000568-UOWE01000568.1-activated-sludge-metagenome-genome-assembly--contig:-NODE-568-length-52483-cov-62.976654_pt1 | contig 52483 bp, 40 predicted proteins | sample MGYA00249841_ERZ761562 | MGnify/ENA primary metagenome ERZ761562 (study PRJEB28883, sample SAMN05720200) | activated sludge metagenome | isolation source: Anaerobic digester | place: Japan...
GCGGACGACGGCAGCCATTCCGGCCAGGTGCGGGCTGGACATCGACGTGCCCTGGAAGAACGCCCAGCAGCCCTCGACGTCGTTGTCGCAGTAGGACATCGGGATCGAGGACAGGACGTTGACGCCGGGGGCGACGACGTCCGGCTTGACGCGGTAGCTCACGTCGACCGGACCCTGGCTGGAGAACCCGGCCATGATGTCGTTGCTGGTCGTGACCCGGTAGGCCTGGTCGGAACCGATCGTCACCGGCTGGCCATCCAGCGCCAGCAGGGCGCCCTTGGTCGACAGGGCCGTCATGACGGCAGGCAGTTGCTGCACGTCGGCCGGCAGGGCGGTGTCGGCGGCCATGGCGATCGGGTCACCGGCGACGTTGTTGACGATGATCGCCGCGACTGCACCAGCTGCCTTGGCGTTGGCGACCTTGGTCCCGAAGGTGCATGTACCACGCGAGATGAGGGCGATCGACCCTGCCGGCACAGCAGCAGCGACGGCCCCGGCAGCACACCCGTTGCCGAGCGTGCCATCAGCGTTCTTGACCGCCTCCAGCGTGGCGGAGATCGGTGCCGTGGGGGCGGGGAAGTCGCCGGTCGCGGCATACACCTCGGTGCCTTCGCCCTTGATGGAGAGGCCGACGAAGTGCCCGACGGTCGAGGCACCCGAGGTGAGCGCGCGCTCGGCCATGCCTGGGGAGCCGATGGTCATGACGCCGGGGCCTTCGTTGCCCGCCGAGACGGCGACAACGATGCCCGCGCGGTCGACGTTGTCGACAGCGACGGTCAGCAGGTCCTGGATGCCGTGCGAGCCGCCACCGAGGGACATGTTGAGCACGTCCATCCCGTCAGCGACCGCGGCCTCGATGGCGTTGAGGATGTCCTCGCTGCGAGCGTCACCATCGTCACCGGGGAAGACGTTGTAGCTGCCGAGCTGGGCTCCGGGGGCCACGCCGCTGGGGTCATAGGTGATGTCGACGCCGTTGACGACGGCCGGGGTCTGCAGGTTGCAGGCGACCGTGCCACCGACGTGGGTGCCGTGCTCGCCGATCGCCTCAGCGGTGTATCCCTTGCTGCCGGCCTTGTTGTTGAAGACCTTCGCGACGATGACCTTGTTGTTGGTGAAGTGCGTGTCGCCGAGCTGCCGGGTGGCAGGGAAACGTTCATCACTGAAACAAGGGTGGCTGGCATCGACACCGGAGTCGATGATGCCGACCTGCACGCCCGCGCCGGCCCACGATGCCGGGTCACTAGGCTCCGAGGTGGCGCCGGCAGCCGACCAACCGAGCAGGCCGTCGATTCGAGCCAGGTCCGGGTCGTCCGCCGTCGGGTGGAAGAGCCCCTGCAACTGCACCGAGGCCACGCCGGGCGCCTGACGCAGTGTGGCGACCGACGTGCCGTTAAGGCGCACCGCGATCGCGTTGAGGGCGAAGTCGTATTCGCCGGTCACCTTCGCCTTGGGGGCGTTGGCGCGCAGCCACGACTTAAGGGCGTTGCGCTGGGCGGCGAGCGCCGCCTTGACGCTCTTCGTCTTCTGCCCGTCGAGCTTGACCCGGCCATTGCCGTGGTCGACATCGGGTGAGGTCGAGAGCGGGTCGCCGACGAGTTGGATCAGGGCGCTGGACGAGTCCACCCCTGAGGTCGCGACGACGCCGTCTGAGTTCGGGTCGATCGGGGCCGAGCCGGTCGCGGCCTGCGCGGTCATCGCCGCACTCCCCGCCAGGGCCAGGGCGACCGCGCCTCCGAACGCTCGATGCGTCCAGCGACGCGCAGCCAGTGATGCACTCACGAGGGATCCTCTCGTCCTTGAGTCCGGGTCGAGCGTCCGCTCCCACCGGGGCCACGCGCAGAAGCATGCAGCGCGCGCCCCGAGCCGCTGGGGGAATGCTAGCCCGCATAAGCTCCGGTCAACAGGCACCTGAGCAACGAATCCTGCGGCCAAGGGCCGGTTGGTCGCGAGGCCGCTGCCCCACACCGGTCCATGTCGGACAATCGTGTCGTGCACATCGACCTCAACGCCGACCTGGGCGAGTCCTTCGGCGCCTGGACGATGGGCGACGACCTGGCCTTGTTGGACGTCGTCACCAGTGCCAACATCGCCTGCGGCTTCCATGCCGGCGACCCCCTCACCATGACTCGGACGGTCGGGGCGGCCCTCGACCGGGGCGTCACCGTGGGCGCCCACGTGTCCTACCGCGACCTGGTCGGCTTCGGTCGCCGCTTCATCGACGCCAGCGAGGAGGAGGTCCGCGCCGACGTCCTCGTCCAGCTCGCGGCCCTCGACGGGGTATGCCGTGCAGCGGGCGGGAGCGTCACCTACCTCAAGCCCCACGGCGCGCTCTACCACGCTGCCGCTCGCCACGAGCCGCACGCGCGGGCGATCGTCGCCGCGGTCGCGGCATACAACGGCTCCTTGGTCATCCTCGGGATGGCGGGCAGCCGACTCCTCACACTCGCCTCCGAGGCCGAGTTGCCCACGGCGACTGAGGCGTTCGCCGACCGGGGTTACCGCGCCGACGGCACCCTCGTGCCTCGCGGTGAGCCGGGCGACCTGCTGCATGACCCAGACGAGATCGCTGCCCGCGTCGTCGGCATGGCTCGCGACGGCGCCGTGCCCTCGGTCGAGGGAACCGCCGTGCCGATCTCGGCCGACTCGGTGTGCGTCCATGGTGACACTCCCGGGGCCGTTGCCATCGCACGCGCGGTCCGCGCTGCCCTGGAGCAGGCCGGGGTGGCCGTTCGTGGCTTCGGAGACTGAGCCGGGGCTCGTCCGCGTCCTGCCGTGCGGCGAGACGGCGCTGCTCGTCGAGGTCGCCGACACCCTGACCGCGGTGGCCCTGGCCCGACAGTTCGATCACTTGCGGGCTGCCGGCGGGCCGCCTTGGAGCGACGTCCACGACGTGGTCACCGGCGAGCGCACCGTCCTCGTCATCGCCGGGCACTTGACCACGATGACCGAACTGCGACCGGCGATCCTCGAATCCGTGAGTGCAGCAAGGCTTCCCGTGCTCAAGCTTGGGGGCGAGCTCGTGACTGGCGGCAACCGGACGCCCGCGATCGTCGCCCCCCTCGAGATCCCCGTCGTCTACGACGGGGCGGATCTGCTGGACGTGGCAGCTCTCACCGGGCTGAGCCCCGCACAGGTGGTCGACGCGCACACGGGGGCCGACTGGGACGTGGGGTTCACCGGGTTCGCCCCCGGCTTCGCCTATCTCGTCGGCGGCGACCCGAGGCTCGTCGTCCCGCGCCGGGCCGAGCCTCGCCCGCGCGTCGCCGCCGGTTCGGTCGCCCTCGCCGGCCCCTACAGCGGGATCTACCCCACCGACTCACCCGGCGGTTGGCAGCTCATCGGGCGCACCGAGGTGACCCTCTGGGATCTGCATCGAGACCCTCCCGCGGTGCTTCGGCCGGGGATGCGGGTGCGCTTTCGCAACGTGGGCGGCCCGCCGTGATCCGCGCGCTTGAGGTGGTTGCCACCGGGCCGCTCGCCCTGGTCGAAGACCTCGGGCGACTCGGGTATGCCGCTGTGGGAGTAGGGCGTTCCGGGGCAGCCGACCGGGCGGCATACCTCCTCGCGGGGCGTCTGCTCGGGGAGCCGGTCGGGCGCGCCGCCGTGGAAGTCACCCTCGGCGGCCTCGTCGTGCGGGCCCGCGGCTCGCTCACCGTCGTCGTCACCGGGGCGGCCGCTCCTGCCACGGTCGACGGCCGACCGGTCGGTCACGCAGCGCCCGTTCACCTCCCCGACGGGGCCGTCCTCGCGTTGGGTATGCCGCCCACCGGGCTGCGCAGCTACCTCGCCGTCCGCGGGGGGATCGATCTGGACCCTGTCCTCGGGTCGCGGTCCAGCGACACCCTGTCGGGGATCGGCCCGGCGCCGCTTCGGGTGGGTCAGGTGGTGCCCGTCGGCGAGCCCGGGGCGGGAGGACCCACCATGGACGTCGCCCCTGTCGCGGCACCCGAGGGAGGGAGGGTCGAGCTCACCCTGCTGCCCGGACCTCGCCTGGACTGGCTCGCCGATCCACGGGCTCTGACAGCCACGCCATGGACGGTGTCGGGGAGCAGTGATCGGGTCGGAATGCGCCTGACCGGGCCGGCGCTGAGCCGGGCCGAGCGCTGGGCGGACGCCGAACTGCCCAGCGAGGGAGTCGTCGTGGGCGGCGTCCAGGTGCCCGCCGACGGACAGCCGATCGTGTTCCTCGCCGACCACCCGGTCACCGGCGGCTACCCCGTCGTCGCGGTCGTCCGGGCCGCCGATGTGGATCGAGCAGCCCAGTGCCGCCCCGGCCAGGACGTGCGGCTGCGTTGGGCAGTCGCCCCCCGCTGAATCCCGCAGCCTGCCCCACCGACGCAACCGCCGTCAGTCGTGGCCTCGTCGCACGAGGCGGTAACCGAGACCGGGCTCGGTCAGCAGGTGGCGGGGCCGGGATGAGTCGGGCTCCAACTTGCGCCGGAGTTGGCTCACGTAGACGCGTAGGTAGTTGGATTCCCGTCCGTAGGTGGGTCCCCAGGCAGCCTTGAGGAGGTTCTCGTGGGGGACGATGCGTCCGTCGTGGCGGGCCAACTCGGCCAGCAGGCGCCACTCGGTCGGGGTGAGGTGCACGATGGATCCGCTTGCCTCGCAGGTCCGTTCGTCGAAGTCGAGGGTGAAGTCATCGCACGAGAACGGTGGAGTGGAGGCCAGCGCCTCACCGCCGCGGCGGATCGCGGCGCGGATCCGGGCCATCAGCTCATCCATCCCGAAGGGCTTGGTCACGTAGTCGTCGGCACCCTCGTCCAGGGCTTCCACCTTGTCATCGCTGTCCTGCCGGGCGGACAGGACGACAACCGGCACCCGGCTGATCCGCCGCATTCGTCGCAGCACCTCGACGCCATCAACGTCTGGTAACCCCAGGTCCAGCACGACGAGGTCGGGTGGGGACTCCACGAAGGCGCTCAAGGCGTCGCGACCGTTGGTGACCGCTTCGACCTCGTAGTTGCGCGCGCGAAGGTTGATCCTCAGCGTCCGCAGGATGGTCGGATCGTCGTCGACGACGAGCACTCGGGCGCTCACGGGGACACCCCAGCCGGGAGGGCGACGACCATGGTGAGGCCACCGCCGGGAGTTTCCTCCGCGGTGAGGGTCCCGCCCATCGCTTCGGCCAGCCCGCGCGCGACAGCCAGCCCGAGACCGACGCCGCTCCCCCCAGAGTCGGTATGCCGTTGGAAAGGTTGGAAGGCCGGCTCGCGCATCGCCTCGGGAATCCCCGGGCCCGAGTCGATCACTCGAAGTTGCACCTCGTCCCGTATCCGACTGGTTGTCACCCGGATCTTCGCTGGGTCGTCATGGTGACGCATGGCGTTCTCGACAAGGTTGCTGAGCACCCGGTCCAGGAGGCCGGGGTCGGCCTCGGCATACCTCGCTCCCTCGCCCAGGGTCCAGGTGACCCGTCCGGTGGCGGCCGACCCGATGATCGCGGCCGGCACGATCTCGCCGAGGTCGGTGAGCCGCGGATGCGCCACGAGCGCGCCGACCTGGAGGCGGGACATATCCAGGAGGTTCCCGATCAGAGACTCCAGCCGGTCGGCCGAGTCGTCGATCGCCTCCTCGAGCTCGGCTCGGTCCTCGGGGCTGAACTCGACTTCATGACTGCGCAGGCTGCCGATAGCCGCCTTGATCCCTGCCAACGGGGTGCGCAGGTCGTGGGACACCGCGGACAGCAGCGCGGTCCGGGCCTTGTTGTCCCGGGTCAGGTGCTCCGCGCTGCGCGCCTGATCCTGTAGGGCGCGGCGCGCGAGGATGGCTCCGGCGTGGGCGGAGTATGCCGCGAGCAGCCGCTTGCGCTCGGCAGGCACCGGCCCTCCGGTGAGGATGAGGTCGTGCTCCTCGTCCACGGCCTCGGTGGTCGTGGCGCCGCCGCTGAGGTCGAACCCATCGGTGGCCGCGATGACCGAGTCCGGCTCGTCCTTCGTCCGGCGGCGGACAACGGCTGCACCGGTGACACCGAACATGTCGATCGCGCGGCTCAGCAGGAGCGCGAGTTGCTCGGTCGATCCCAACAACGTGTGGGTCAACTCCGCGAGGGCGGCAGACTCCTGCTGCGCGGCCAGCGCCGTCTCCGCCCGGCGGGAACTGCGGTGCACGACCAGCGATACGGCTGCCGCCACAACGATGAACAGGGCCAAGGCCAGGGCGTTCTCGGGCGCCGCGATCGTCAAGTTCCCGATCGGCGGGGTGAAGAACCAGTTCACGGTGAGTGAGGAGATGACGGCGGTGACGATCGCCGGGGCCATCCCACCGATCAGCGACGCAACGATGGTGTGCACGAGGTAGAGCTGGACGACGAGGGGCAGCCCCAGGGGCTGGCCGAGTCGAGCATCGAGCTGCCACAGGACGGCCGTGAGGACGGCCCCGCCGACCACCCCCCAGGCATAGCCCTCGACCACGCGTCGGCGGGCCAGCGGCGCCCGCGCGACGTATGCGTGCCGGGTGCCGGCAGCGCTATGCGTGACGACGTGGACGTCGATGTCACCAGATCCCTCGATGACCGGGGCCGCAACGCCAGGTCGGACGAGCGCCCGCCACCATGGCCGGCGGCTGGCACCGACGAGGATCGTCGAGGCGTTCTCGGCGCGAGCGAACTGGAGGATGGCGCGCGCGCGGTCTTCGCCGGAGATCGTGTGGAACGTGCCGCCGACCTCCTCGACCATGCGCCGCACCTTCGCGAGTGCCTCGACGGGCGCGCCAGCCAGACCGTCGGCTCGCGCGACGTAAAGGACGACGAGCTCACCACCTGCTCCGCGCGCTGCAATCCGGGCTCCCCGTCTGACGAGGGCCTCGGATTCCGGGCCGCCGGAGACCGCGACGACGATCCGTTCGCGGGTGGGCCAGGTGGCGTCGATGTCGTGGGCATGTCGATAGAGGTCCAGCCCCTCGTCGACCCGGTCGGCAAGCCAGAGGAGCGCGAGCTCCCGCAAGGCGGCGAGGTTGCCGACCCGGAAGTAGTGCGACAGGGCGGCGTCGACCTTGTCAGATTTGTAGACGTTGCCGTGGGCCATCCGACGGCGCAGTGCTTCGGGCGACATATCGACGAGTTCGATCTGGTCGGCGGCTCGGACGACGGCGTCGGGCACCCGCTCCTGCTGGACGATCCCAGTGATGTCCTCGACGGCGTCGTTGAGCGACTCCAGGTGCTGGATGTTCACCGTCGAGATCACGTCAATGCCGGCCGCCAGTAACGCCTCGATGTCCTGCCAGCGCTTGTGGTGCTCAGATCCGGGAGCGTTGGTGTGGGCGAGTTCGTCGACCAGCACCACCTGCGGGTGACGGGCCAGCACCGCAGGGAGGTCCATCTCGGTGATCGTCGCCCCGCGGTGCGGGACCGTGCGGCGCGGCACGATCTCAAGGCCGTCGAGCATCGCCGCGGTGTGAGCTCGGTCGTGAGTCTCGACGACCCCGACAACGACGTCCGTGCCACGAGCCTTGCGTCGGGCACCCTCCGAAAGCATGGCGACCGTCTTACCGACCCCGGGGGCAGCCCCGAGGTAGATCCGCAGTCGGCCGCGTGCCATGGTGTCGATTGTCCCGTATGCCGTCAGCGCCCGAGGGTGGCGAGGGCCGCGTTGAGGGTGGTGACGTTGACGCGATCAGCGCCGAGGAAGCCGAGCTCCCCGGATGTCATGTTCGCGTCGATCAGTCGTTGCACCTGCTCAACGGTCATCCCGCGGGCGGCGGCGACCCTGGGCGCCTGCCATGCGGCATACGCCGGGGAGATATGCGGGTCCAAGCCGCTGGCGCTGGTGGTGAGGGCGTCAGCGGGGATCGGACCGGCGGGCGCCAACGGGTTGACCGCGCGGAGGTCGGCTGCGCGCGCCGCAAGATCGGCTGACAACTCGGCAGCGGACGGGCCCCAGTTGCTGCCGCCGCTGGTCTCCCCCGAGTAGTCCGACACCGACGGTCGGGCCCGGAACCACTGCGGTTCGACCGTGGCCTGACCCAGCAGCACCGAACCCGCGGGCCGACCGTCAATCATGACGAGCGAACCGGTAGCCCGATCAGGCATCGCCAAGGCGAGGGCGGTCATGCCCAGCGGGTAGGCGACACCGAGGAGGACGGTGAGGACGAGGAGGGCGCGGGTCGCAGCCCACAACTGTCTGGTCATGGCTGTCACGACAATCCGGGGACGAGGGAAACGAGCAGGTCGATGGCCTTGATGCCAAGGAACGGCGTCAGGACGCCGCCAAGGCCGTAGATGATCAGGTTGCGTCGCAGCAGGGCCGCCGCGCTGAGCGGTCGATAGGCCACACCCTTGAGCGACAAGGGGATCAGGGCGACGATGACCAACGCGTTGAAGATGACCGCGGACAGCATCGCTGACTGCGGGGAGTGCAGCCGCATGACGTTGAGCGCCGCGAGCCCGGGGAAGGTGCTGACGAACATGGCGGGGATGATCGCGAAGTACTTAGCGATGTCATTGGCGATCGAGAAGGTGGTCAACGCTCCGCGGGTGATCAGCAACTGCTTGCCGATACCGACGATGTCGATGAGCTTGGTCGGATCCGAATCGAGGTCCACCATGTTTCCGGCTTCCTTGGCCGCCGAGGTTCCGGTGTTCATCGCCACGCCGACGTCGGCCTGCGCAAGCGCCGGAGCGTCATTCGTGCCGTCGCCGGTCATCGCGACGAGACGGCCGCCCTCCTGCTCAGCCTTGATGAGGGCCATCTTGTCCTCGGGCGTGGCCTCGGCGAGAAAGTCGTCTACCCCGGCCTCCTTGGCGATCGCCGCGGCGGTGAGGGGGTTGTCGCCGGTGATCATCACCGTGCGGATGCCCATCTGACGCAACTGCGCGAACCGCTCGGCCATGCCTGGCTTGACGATGTCCTTGAGGAAGATCACGCCGAGTTGCCGGGGAGCAGTCCCCGGCTCCTGGATGGCAACGACCAGCGGGGTTCCACCCGCAGTGCTGATCTCGTCGACCCGGTCATCGACATCGTGTGCCATGTGGCCACCCTCGTCATGCACCCACCGGGCCAACGCGCTCCCGGCGCCCTTGCGCACGCGCGTTCCCGTAGCGACGTCGACCCCGGACATGCGGGTCTGCGCCGTGAACGGAACGAACTGGGCGCCGTCCCGCAGGAGATCGGCGGCGGAACCCACTTCGCCCGTGAGGCCCTCCGCGAGCGCGTAATCGACGATCGACCGTCCCTCAGGCGTCTCGTCGGCCAGCGAGGAGAGGTATGCCGCGCGCAACAGTTCCTCACGCGTCGCCCCTTCGACCGGAAGGACGTCAGAGGCCCGGCGATTGCCGAAGGTGATCGTCCCCGTCTTGTCCAGCAGCAGGGTCGACACGTCACCGGCCGCCTCGACGGCGCGGCCGGACATGGCCAACACGTTGCGTTGGACCAGCCGGTCCATCCCGGCGATGCCGATGGCCGACAGCAGCGCACCGATGGTGGTGGGGATGAGGCAGACGAGGAGGGCGACCAGCACAACGAGCGACAGGCGCCCGCCGGAGTAAATGGCCATCGGTTGGAGGGCGATGACCGCCAGGACGAAGATCAACGTGAGGACGGTCAACAGGATCCCGAGGGCGATCTCGTTCGGCGTCTTCTGCCTCGCTGCGCCTTCCACCAGCGCGATCATCCGGTCGATGAAGGTCTCGCCCGGCTTGCTCGTGATCTGGACGACGATCCGGTCCGACAGCACCGTCGTGCCGCCCGTGACCGCGCAGCGGTCGCCGCCGGATTCGCGGATCACGGGGGCGGACTCGCCGGTGATGGCCGACTCGTCGACGGTCGCGACGCCGTCGATGACGTCGCCGTCTCCAGGGATCACCTGGCCCGCCTCGACGACGACTCGGTCGCCCAGCCGAAGCTCGTTGCCAGAGATCTGCTCCTCCGTCCCGTCATCGAGCAGTCGCCGGGCCGTGGTCGTGGTGCGGGTCTGGCGGAGAGTCGCCGCTTGCGCTTTGCCTCGGCCCTCAGCGATAGCCTCCGCGAGGTTGGCGAAGACGATCGTCGCCCACAGCCACAGGGTGATGGAGATCGCGAAGGCGCTGGGCTGCAGCACGGACAGCGCCGTCGTCAGAACCGAGCCGATCCAAACGACAAAGATCACCGGCTGACGGACCAGGTGTCGAGGGTCGAGTTTGGCCAGTGCCTGGGGCAGGTTCTCCAAGGCCTGGGCAGTGAGCGGCTTGCGGGCCGGCCCCTGGTGTCCGTCGTGGTGGTGCGGTCGAAGCGTGGTCGTCATGAGAGAGCCTCCGCCAGAGGGCCAAGCGCCAGGGCCGGGAAGAAGGTCAACGCGGCGAGGACGAGGACGATGCCGGTCAGCAGGGTCGCGAACAAGGGAGTGTGGGTGGGCATCGTGCCCTCCGTCACGGGGCGGCGCTTCTGCCGGGCGAGGCTGCCTGCCAGCGCCAGGGTGAAGGCGATGATCCCGAACCGCGCGACGAACATGCAGAACCCCAGTGAGAGGTTGAGCCAGGGCTGGTCGGCCGAGAGGCCTGCGAACGCCGAGCCGTTGTTGTTGGCCGCCGAGGTGTAGGCGTAGAGCATCTCCGACAGCCCGTGCGACCCGCTGTTGAGCAGGGCGTCTCGGGCGGCCGGGATCAGCAGCGACGCACCGGTGAAGAGCAGGGCGAGGGCCGGCATCGTCACCGAGGCGAGCGCGGCATACGTGATCTCGCGGCGGCCGATCGCCTTGCCGAGGAGTTCGGGCGTGCGGCCGACCATCAGGCCAGCGATGAACACGGTGATGATGACCATGACGAGCATCCCGTAGAGCCCCGTGCCGACCCCACCGGGGGACACCTCGCCCAACTGCATGTTGACCATGAGCAGGCCACCCCCGAGCGGGCTGTACGACTCGTGCATCGAATTGACCGCACCCGTCGAGGTGCTGGTCGTCGCCGCCCCAAAGATGGCCGAGGGCACGATCCCGAATCGCATCTCCTTGCCCTCCAACGAGCCCGCGACGCCGACTGCGGCGGCCCTCTCGGCCCACGTCGTGAGGGTGACCGAGACCGCGAACAATCCAGCCATCACCGCTGTGACGACAGCGCCCTGGCGACGGTCGCCGACCATCCGGCCGTAGGTCCATGGCAGGGCGAAGGGGATCAACAGGATGAGGACGATCTGGAGGAGATTGGTCCACCCGTTCGGATTCTCGAAGGGGTGCGCCGAGTTGGCGTTGAAGAAGCCGCCGCCGTTGGTGCCAACGAGCTTGATCGCCTCTTGGCTGGCGACGGGGCCGCCCTGGACGGCCTGCTGCTGACCGGCGAGGGTCGTGATCGTCTGCGGGGCATCAAGATTCTGGATGACGCCACCGACGAGCAAGAGCACGGCGGCGATCGCCGCGATCGGCAGGAGCAGCCGCACGCAGGCCCGAGTCAGGTCGACCCAGAAGTTGCCGAGTCGGTCGGCGCCCTGCCTGGCAATGCCGCGCATGAGCGCCGCGGCGACGGCGAGGCCGGTGGCGGCCGACACGAAGTTCTGGACGGTGAGACCCACCATCTGGACGGTGTGGCCGGCACCAGCCTCACCGGCATACGACTGCCAGTTGGTGTTGGTCGTGAACGAGATCGCCGTGTTGAGGGCGGTGTGCCAGTTCTGGCCGCGGCCCATGCCCCACGGGAGCCAGCCCTGGACGAGGATGAGCAGCCAGAGGAAGGCCACCGACACCACGCCGAAGGCCAGCACGCTCACCGCGTAGACCGACGAGCGCTGTTCGGAGCGCGGATCGACACCGACGAGTCGGTAGACGAGGCGTTCCATCCTCCAGTCGCGTTCATCGGTGAAGATCCGATACATCCACTCGCCGAGCGGCACGTGCGCCAGAGCGAGGATGAGGGCCACCGTCGTCACATAGAGGACGGCCTGCAGGGTGGGGCTCACCTCGACTCAGAACCTCTCGGGGCGCGCGAGCGCGTAGAGCAAATAGCCGACGAGGCTCAAGCCGATGACGAGCCCGACGATGTCTTCTGCCATGCCCCCAAGTGCATCCGACCGGATCCGGCGCTCCGCCGACAGCAAGGAGCTCCTAGCGCTTCTTGACACGATCTTGACGGCCCCACTGGCAACGGGTCGACCCGGCCGAGAGGGCTGCAAGAGGAAATCGAGAGGCAATCCGGGCATTCGGCGCGCGCCTCGCACTGGTCTGTGCTCCACTAGGACCCACGACGCCCCGGCGTTGTCCACGCTCGAACTTCCAACTCTCCCAAGGAAGTGCCATGGCGTTGTGGGACGAGCTGCCTTCTGCGCTCCGAGACTCAGGCGAGCTTGACGGTCTACGTCCGCTGCTCGACGGGCTGACCGGCACCGGCCCGGTCGAGACCACCGAACCCGACGGGACGTGGTCGACCTATACCGCGACCCAGGACCTCACCGGGCCGTTGGCCCTCGACCCGCGGACGGGCGGCTTCAGCAGCTCCAGCGGCTCGACGGGCACCCCGATCGAGTTCCCGGACCCCCGGGTGACGGTCGAGTTGGGCCTGCACCTCACCGGTCCCGGCGGCACCATGGACGACGGCTGGCGGGTCATCCTGCACGCCCCGTCCCTGCGGATCCGGATGCCGTTCCTGCGCGGCGCGATGCTCGATTCCTTCGGGCACCTGCGCTTCGACGCGGCCAACCCGATCGTCCGGTTCACCCTGCCCGCGTTGCGGGTTCGGGTGCAGCAACTCTCCGGCGCAGCCGTCGGCGTCGACCTGCTCTCGGCGACCACGGCCGGCCCTGCGGTCGACCAGGTCTATGAATTCATCCGGATGGAACCGCCCTACGCCCTCGTCGGCCCGTCCGACACCGTCGGGTTCGCCTTCCGCACGGCGGTCCTCGACCTGTCCGGGACCGCGGGCCCGAGCGGCGTGCCCGCCGGCGCCCGGGCGATGCCGAGCAACTGGCAGGGCCTCTTCCTGCCCGATGTCCGCCTGTTCGTCGCGCCCGAAGGGCTCGACGGCCTCTCGGTCATGGCCGGCGTGGAGAACCTCTGGATCGGCATTGGCGTCCATGAAGGCGTCACCGGGCTCTTCGAGGCCGAGGTCGTCAACCGCGGCCACGCCCCCGCGATCGTCGTGCGATTCGTCACCGAAGCGGGCCAACAGATCGGCTTCACCGGAGACTCCGCGCAACTCCCCGAGCACACCACGGTGTATGCCGAGTCGTCCGGCGGGCTCGGCGCCTACGACGTGTCGATCACCGTCAACGGCGTCCGCACCGACGACGACCGCGCGCCCGTCACCACGCCACCCGCCGGGTCGATCTCGGTCGTCGTCGCCCTCACCGCGGTCGGCGGTGGACCCGTCGTCACGACGCGCACCATCACCGTGAGCCGCAGCGCGACGCCGGTGACGGCGGGCGCGAGCGGCACTCCGGTCACCGTGCGGACGACCTCGAGCGAGGCGGCATACCTCGTGCTCGTCGAGCCGAGCACCCCGACGAGCGCGCGGGTGCGCCTCTCGTCAGGGGCGGCGGCGACCTGGGCCTGGCCCGGCGGCACGATCACCGGGACCGAGGCGGAGGTGCCGGTCGCGCAGGGGGCGACCGTCGCGGTCACCGCCGTCACCACGGCGGGACAGGTGCAGACCCTCGACGCCTACTACCTGTTCGACCGCCCCAAGGTCGCCGACGGCGATGCGTATGCCGTCAACCCCGCCAACACCCACATCGGCCCCGCGACCGACCGGACCCATCATTCGGCGAGCGCCCTGTTCATCGACCACGCACGCTCGCGCCTGTCGGTCATCGGTGCCGCGACGCAGCTGACGGTCAGCGGTTTTGCGTCCTACGAAGGGGACTCCACCAGCGCTCAGGAGCAACGCAACCGGGCCCTGTCGGCCCGACGGCGCGACGGCATGATCGCCGCCTTGCACTCGGTGGGCTACACCAACGTCGTCGCCGGCAGCGCCGACGGCACCGCGGCTGCTCGGGCGGGGACATCGATCGATGGCCAGCCCGCGCCGGCCGCAGGCTCCGCGTCCTGGTGGCGCGCGCGGGCGGTCAGCGCCGACCCGCCCGCCTCGATCACCGTCACCGGTGAGTTGAGCCGACCCGCGCCCACCCCGCCAGCCCGCACCGACCCGACGCCGACCCGATCGCAGCCACCGGACTGCTTCCACAAGATCGGCGTCCGCGTCGAGCTCGTGCGCAGCACGTTCGTGCGCTGCGAGATCTACGGCGAGTTCGACATCGAGACGGCCACCGAGGCGTCGCTGCGCCGCCGCGGCCAACCGGCGCTGCGGTCCGGTCCACGCAATGCTGCGGACGGCGTGTGCACCTTCCTCGTCCGACTGCGGATCGCCGAGGACCAGGGAGCGTGGGAGGTCAGCGGCGAGTTCCGGGCCAAGGAGGGCGACCTCGACGGCTTGGCCGAGATGACCGACAGCAACTCCAACCAAGCGGCCCTCGACATCCTCGGGGCCCTGTCGATCCTCGCGCCGCTCAGCGCGAGCGCCACTGAACTGTCACCGGCGGCCGGGGCGGTCGTCGCGTTGGGCTCGATCGCGCTTGGGGCCTCCGATCTGCTGCACACCCACCGGCTGACCCTGCGCGGGGCCGAGATCATCGTGTCGCAGGGCATCCTCGGCGCCGACGGGATCACCACCGTGTCCCAGCGGGGCACCCAGGTGACGGTGCTCGTCGACATCGAGGCGGCGTTCTCCTTCGACCTCACCCTCGTGCGGGTCGACCCGGCCCACCCGATCGTCACCCGCTACAAGGCCATCGGTCTGCGCTCCTCGTGGGACACCGTGCCTGCGGGTGGGGGCGGGGTCGACTACGTCCCCCTGCCCGTGTTCTTCCCCGACCGGGGCTACACCCTGGACATCCCGGCGGGCAGCCTCACCGCCGCCCCGCCGCTGGACAACATCCTGCGGATCCTCGGCGTGCGGGTCAGCCGCGACAACCCGACCTACCTCGAGGTCGAGGTCGGTCTGGGGCTGGACCTAGGTGTCATCACCATCGAGACCGTCCGGGTCCGCGCGCGGGTCGACGGTCCGCCACTGGACCTGCAGCTCACCAAGTTCGGGGCCAGCGTCGACATCCCCAACGTCATCACCGGGCGCGGCTACCTGTCCTTCGAGACGGGCGGCTTCTCGGGGTCGTTCGACCTGCAGATCATCCCCCTCAAGCTGCGCGCCAGCGCCAGCCTCGCCGTCCGCCAAGCCGGTGGGGTCACCGGAGTGTTGCTGGGCATCGAGGTCGAGTTCCCCGTGCCGCTCGTGCTGGGCAGTTCAGGGCTCGGGCTCTTCGGCATCCTTGCCGGCGTCGGAATCAACCACGGGCGGGTCGAGGACCCGAGTGCTCCGGTGCCTGCGCTCAAGTGGTTGCAGGACCAGTTCGCCCGACCCGGCGGCGTCATGGATCCGGCGGGGTGGTCGTTGCAGCCCGGCCACTACGCCTTCGCGGCCGGCGTGCTCCTCGGGACGCTCGAAGGCGGCTACATCGTCCACCTCAAGGGCATCGTCCTCATCGAGGTGCCTGGGCCACGACTGCTCTTCGTCCTCAAGGCCGACCTCATCAAGGCCCCGCCGGCACTCAAGTCCAACCAGAGCGCGACCTTCCTCGCCGTCCTCGACCTGGACTTCGGGCGAGGCACGATCACCATCGGTGTCGTCGCGGCATACGAGATCGAGTCGATCCTCACCGTCCGGGTGCCGGTGACCGCGTTCTTCTCCACCCAGCAGGTGCAGAACTGGTTCGTCGACCTCGGCACCTACACCGACCGGGTCACTGTCTCGGTGCTCGATGTCATCACCGGCAGCGGCTACCTCATGATCCACGGCAACGGGGTCGCCATCCCCGGGTTGCCAGCCGTCTCGAGCGGCCTCGGCATCGCCACCGGCTTCCACCTCTCGGCCGTGCTCATGGGCAGCAAGGCGATCGGGCTCTATCTCGAGGTCGCTGCAGGCTTCGACGCGATCGTCGGCTTCGACCCCTTCTTCATCGCTGGGAAGATCTACGCCCGCGGCGAGTTGCGCCTGTTCATCGTCTCGATCGGCGCGTCGGCCGAGCTCACCGTCATGGTGGGCAAGCGGGTCGTGCTTGGCGTCGTGGAGGACCAGCCCTACGTCTACGGCAAGGTCTGCGGCTCGATCGACCTGTTCTTCTTCGAGATCAAGGGCTGTGTCACGCTCACCATCGGATCCGAGCCCGACGACGACCCCGCAGCCCGGCCGTTGGTCGCCGGGGTCAGCCTGGTCTCGCGCAGCCCCGCCCTCGTCGAGGGGTCCGGCACCGGTCGGGCCATCGACGGCAAACTGGGCGACGCCCTCGACACGACCGCGCCGGCCGCGCCCCTGATCACCGTGCCGCTTGATGCCTTCCCCGTTATTACCTTCGACGCCGCACCCACCGTGGGCCCGAACGCTGTCATGGGGGCAAACGCGTTGGGACAGACCGGCGCCGGGGCCAACCCATGGACCCGCATCGGCGAGCGTTGGTGGCGGTATGAGGTGCTCGACGTCCAGCTCACCGGCGCGCTCATCCCCGCCACCGGGGGCAAGACCCCGAGCTCCTGGTGGACCGGGCGCCCTCCGGGGCAGCCCGTCCCGACGACCGCGCTCGCCCTGCTCAACTGGCTGCCAACCCCCTTCTCCCGCGCCATCCCTTACGGCGAAGAACTCATCCGCTCGGTCCGGGACCGCTGGGGCACCGTCTGCCACCCGGCCGCACCGTCGGCCCCCCTGCTGTGGACCTTCGCGGGCTCGCCCTGGGGACCCAATCCCCCCGGGTGGCTCCTGGACGGCATCGCTTGGCCCGACCCTCCCGGGACGGTGCGATCGGCGCCGGCCCAGGGCCAGCTCCACGTCACCGAACCCTGGCGGATCCCCGAGCGCCCCGACCTCGACGTGCTTCAAGGCACCGAGCCCGCGCGGGTCATCGGCGACCACGTGCCGTGCACGAAACGCGGCGGCGACACGCCGACCCGCGCGGCCATGACCCGGATGACCACCTCGCTGGCCAGGGATCTGGGCACCGGCCCGAGCGCGGGGTCCTCGGCGTTCGGCGAGGCGGCATACCGGCAGGCCATGCAGGCGTTGGACACCGGAACGTCCCTCGGAGACCTGGCCGCCCACCACGCCACGACGGCATGGGCCCCCGAGACCACCGGCGCGCAGTGTCGCGGTGCGATCCTGCGCTCGCCCGTCGACGACGTCCCCGAGCCGGCCCCCCACGGGTCGCCGCTGGACCGCGACATCGTCAAGAGAGGTTGGGCCGACAGCGGATTCAAACCCGATGACCTGCGCGACGCCGTCCGCCTCACCCCCTCCGAGCCAGCCCTCGAGTTGTCGGCGCTTCTGCTCGTTCCCACCCGAGCCCTCGAAGGCGGCATCATCCTGCGCGTCGAGGACCCGGCGGGCAACGAGATTCTCCAGCGCCCCCTCACCGGCGCCGATGTCGTCGGCACCGGCAACCCCCTGCCGCCCGCGCTCACCGACCCCAACGGTCCCTGGTTCGACCCGACCCTGCGAGCGGCCCGGATCGGCTCGCGCATCCTCGCCGACGACAAGTCCTATGTCGCCGTGTGGGTGTCGCTGCGCAAACTCGACGCCGAGATCGGCTCGGTCGTCATCGGCTGGCGTGAGGGTGCATTCGACGGCAAGGAGGAACTGCCGTTCTACGTCGTCGCGGTCACCGCAGTCCTCGGCAGCGAGGCCTGGCGGGAGTCGTGGGACACGACGACCATCACCGAGGACCGCGACGCCCTGCAGAGCTCCCTCACCCAGGACCCCGACGACCACGCCCTGCTGAGCCCCGGAACGACCTACACGGTCGCCGTGACCTGGCGAGCCGCCTCGGTCAAACAGGACTCCCAGCCGACAGCAACCACCACGCCGGACTGGCAGGCCAACGAGACCCAGTCCTACCGGTTCGCCACCGAGCCAGCCAGCGCGTCGCCGACCGACCTCGGGCCATGGGTGCTCGCCAGCGCGCCCGGGATGGGCGACGTCGGAGTGTTCTGCACCGAACCGGTGCGGATCGCCCTGGCCCACCAGCAGGTCGCCGACCTGTTCGGGGCCTACGGCAAGGAGTTGCGTGTCGTCGTGCGCTCGGCCTCGGGCAAACACCCGGCGCCACCCGACGGCGGCCCGCCCGGCGCCCCGTGGACGCTGCCTCTCGGGCCCAGCGAGTTCCTCGCTCCGGCCTTGGCTCTCAAGATCGCGACCCCGTGGAGCGAGGCCGTGGCGACGATGCTCCAGACGTCCGACCTCCCGTGCATCGACATCTCGGGGACCAAGGACCACACGGTGACGATCACCTTGCCCTACACCTTCGAGCCGCTCACCGACTACCTCATCGACGTCCATGCCGTGCCGGTCGGCGCCCCAGCGTCGGCCACCGGCCTGGTCCACCGCATCCCGTTCACGACCTCACGGTTCGAGTCGCTGGAGCACTTCGTCAGCTACATCGCACCGGCCTCGGTGCGAGCCCGGTTGGTGCCCAGCCCGGCGGCCCTCGCCGCCCTGCCCGGACAGCCGACCGGCGATCAGGTCGACGCGGCATACCAAGGTGCTGGGCTTGGTGTCCCGACGACGCCGTCGTTCCCCGCGGTCGAGGTGTTGTGGAGCGGCGACCCCGTCCCGCAGCCCGTGGCGATCATCGTGGAGAGCAGCGAACCACTCTGGCGCTCGCGGGTCATGCCCCAGCAGGTCACCGGTCCGGTCGACGCCGCCGACCCACTGCACCACTGGTGGGCCGGGGTCACGGGCGACTGGCTGTCGCTGGCTCCCAGCACCGCGCCGGTCGCCGTAGGTGACCTGCCAAGAGCCGGGATCACCCGGATCGTGGCCTGCCCCGGACGCACCCGAGCCGTCGTCCTGCTCGGCGCCGGCGCGCGAGGCACCGAGGCCCGACTGGACCTCGTGCTCGCCGACGACGACCTCGCGGGCCTTCCCGAACGACGCAGCACCGTCGTCCGGGTCTCACTGCAGCGAGCCCCCTGGGAGGTGGAGGACTGATGACCAGGGTGAGCGCCTTCTCGCTGTTCCGCGCGGAAGCAACTGGGTTGCCGTGGGCCCAGATCGGAGTGCGCGCTCTGCCGGTCGGGCAGCACGCGCCCGACGGCTGGTTAGACGAACTCAAGAAGCGCACCGCCGAACGCAACAACGACGTCCACGTGTGGTGGGCGTGCTCGCCCACCCTCGGGGTCCCTCGCGGGCCATTCACCGTCTGGGTCGGTAGCCCCTCGCTCAAGCAGGTGAAGGACGTCGACTTCACCTCGTCCCAACGCGGCGGCGGGCTGCTGCTGCGCTGGGGAGGGGACGAGGCGGCCTTCATCGTCGTCGACTTCGACCCGATCAACCCCAACGCCGCCGTCGGTCTCTTCGCCCACCGCACCGCGGCGACGATGAACGACGTCGTCGCGGTGAGCACAGCGCCCGCGCCTGGACCCGTGCACGTCCAACTCGTCATCAAGTGCTCCGGGGCCACCTCGGCGCTGCTCGTCAACGGCATGAACGCCAAGGTCCGGATCCGCACCGTCGAGGACGTCATCAACGACGACACCTGGAAGCCGATCGAGCTCGTCGGCCTGCCGTGCGAGCAACCCTGGGGCGCAACGGCATACGACAGCTCGGATCAGGGGCTCGTCGCCGCCCCCGTGCCTCCCTTCGAGGCGGCGGTCCAGCGGCTCAAGCGGGGTATGCCGCCCCTCGGCTGGCCACCGATGACCCAGACCGGCCGCCTCGCCCCGGACTGGGTCGACCCCGACCCCGAGCTCGTCGTCAAGGAGGTCGTCCAGTCGCTGCTGCCGGAGATCGCCGAGCTCTATGACCCGGGCGTGCCAGAGCGCCTGCAGTTCACGCTCTCGAGCGACCGAGCGGTCCCGGGGCCGACGCAGGACGGGCGCACGTCTGCCCTCGACACCTCGGCGACGACCCAGCCGTTGGCAATGCTCGCCCTGCCTGCCCAGACCGACCCGGTGCTCAACTTGGCGACCGGTTTTGGCACGACCTACACCCGAGAGGGCAGGCAGGACGGGGCCGTCGTCGGCCATCAGGACTTCCTCGTCACCGCCGACTACGAACGCACCCCGAGCCCGTGGCCCGACAAGGTGACGTTCGCGGCATACGCCCCGCAGACCGGGCCGCACGAGATCGTGCCGCCCCCGACGGCGCTCACCGCAGAGCGCAACGGCCTCGTGCCGCCCAACCCCGCGGACACCCCGTGGCGCGAGAGCATCCGCGTGTCGTGGAACCGCCTTCCGACGACCGCCGCGATGGGGCGGGTCGGCGCAGGAACGCTGGCCCGCTACGACGCCGGGGCCGCCCAGGCCACGTCCCTCGCTCCCAAGCGCGACGCCGACGGCATCCGCCCGCTGACCCTCAGCCCCGATGGCGCGCCGGGGACTCCCGGCTCCGGGCGGGTCGCCTTCGTCGACGGCGCCGCGGACATCCCGATCCTCAGCGGCGGGCGCCAGGTGGGGTATGCCGTGTCGCTCGTCGACGTCCACGGCGTCTGGTCGGCGTGGCGAGACATCGCCTACACCGGCAACGAGCCGGGACCGTTGCCCCCTCGCCTCATCGCCCTCGACCTGGCCTCCACGTATGCCGGTAGCCCCGCTTGCCCGGCGACCCTCACCCTGGAGACGGCACTCGACTGGACCGAACGCCGACCCACGAGCCTGCAGATCGTCGCCCTGTTCTTCCCCATGGCCTCGGCGAGCGCGCCGCCACCGGCGGGGCTCGACCCCGGCCTGCCGACCCCGGCCGGGTGCTTCCGGCGCGATCTCGGCCTCACCTTCGCGGGCGACGTGCCGACGGGGGTCGGTGCCACCGTCACCTCGCTCGGCCCGGACGGAGCAAACCCCATGGCGCCCGGCCCCGGCCAGGGCGACGGCGGGCGGCGCTACCGACTGACCAGCGGCGTGCCGACCCTTGACTTCACCAGCACCCAGCGGTGGGGGGTCCAGGTCTGGCTGCGCAGCACGTTGGCCGTGGGAGCCAGCCCCACGGCATACACCCCTGACACGGCGCACCCCGCGGTGACGACGGCCGCGAGCCCCATGCCGATCGTGCCGCTCCCGCCGCCGGCTCCGCCGGGCGTCCCCATGGGCAGCACCCCTGATGCACAAGGGAGTTCGCATGTGCGCGTGCAGTGGTCACTGCCCGCGGGCGGCACCGGCGTGCGCAGTTGCATCGTCTGGGAGTGCTCCGAAACGGCGCTGCGCCAGCGCGCCGGACTTGCGCCGCGAGCGCCCGAGACCGACTCGCCGGGCGTGCGCCTGGCGGCGCTGTGGGCGGCCTACGACGCGCTGACCCCGACCCAGCAACGGGCCGCCTTCCGGCGCTTGCTCACGCTGCCGGGCGGCGCACGCGATGCCGATGTCACCCTGCCCAAGGGGTCGACCGACATCCACCTCTTCACCGTCACCACCCAGTCCGAGACCGGCATCGAGTCACCCTGGCCGGGGCCGGCGCCCACCGGCCACATCCACCTGCAGGCGGCCACGGCCCCTCGGTTGCGCCGGCCGACGCCGCCGCTGACCCGGGTGAGCGTGGCGCCCGATGGCACCGTCACCGTGCGGCTCTTCTCGGCCAGCCGGGTGCCGGTCGCCCGCTTCCTCGTCTATGCCACACGCTCCGAGGCCGCCGCCCGCGACCACGAAAGCATGGGGCCACCGGTCGCCGTCGTGCCCGTCGTGCTCCCGCCTGGCGGGCCGGACCCGGTGACCGGGGCACCGGTCTACGAAGCGACCTGGACGGGGACGCTGCCGCCCGCGTGGGACAACTGGCTCGTGCGCGCCGTCGCCAAACCGGTCGACACCGTGCCGGTCCAGGCGGTCCGCGGCCAGCCGTCGGCGGCCTCCGAGGTCGTCTCGATCCTCGTCCCGCCGACCGGGCCTCCCGACCTCGACCCCCTCGTCGCCTCTCGCTGGGGGGCCGATCACCGTGGAGTCGTCGTCACGTCCGGCACCTCGGGAGTGGCCCGGGTGACCAGCGCAGGCGTCTTCCGCCTCGGCGGGGTCGCCGAGGCGATGCCGGTGGCAATGACCGACCTGCCGCTCCTGCCGGAGACTCCCGGCACCAGCGCACCTGCCGGTGCGACGAGTTCCCCTGTCCTGGAGCGCGGTCCACGCACAGCGGGTCGGCTGCCACTGCGGCTGTGGATTCGCACCCCCGACGCCACCGCCCCGGCGACGGTCTCGATGCGGCTGCTCGACCCGATGGGTCGCTCGGTCGAGCGGACGGTGACGGTGCCCGGATTCGTGCCGACACCGGCATACACGCTGACAATCGTGCGCACCTCGACGGTGGCGTCCGGCGTGGTCCTCGCCGTCGGCACCGACGCGCCGGCAACCGTGAGCGCGGGGATCAGCCTGTCCGTCCGCGGGGTGTCGACGGACCTCACCCCCCTCCCGCTGCCGTTCCCCAGACCGAGGCCAGGACTCCTGCGAGTGTCGGGGACCTTCCTGCTCTCGGGGGTGCGCACGGGGCGGATCACCTTCCCTGCGGACGGCCAGATCCATGTCATCCGTCCGCAGCGGACCCTGGGGTGGCCGCGGGAGGCGAGGTATGCCGTGTTCGTCCCGCTCGTCAGTCCCGTCCGGATCACCCTGATGCTGCTGGGCCCGGCGGGCGAGCAGTTGGTGACCGTCACGGGCGGTGCCTGAGCGGGCGGCACCGACCGTCGTCGCGGCCCAGACACGTCGGTCAGGAGGCGAACTGACAGGATGTCGGGCATGACGACCCCGACGAAGGCGCCTTCGATCGTGCTTTCGCCACGGCTCGGGGGCGGTCGCACCCTCGAATCAGTGGCGAGGCGCTGCCTTGAGCACACCGACGCCAACGAACCACTCCTGGACGCCCATGGCGATCACGAAGCGCTACACCAGTTCCGGGTTGGCTATCGGCGGCTGCGGTCGCTGTTCTCCCTCGCGCGCGAGGTCAGCCGGGCCGATCCCGAAGCACGGCGGCTCAAGGCCCAGCTGCGTGAGCTCACCGTCGCGTTCGGCCCGGCTCGCGACCTCGACGTCTTCCTCGAAGGGCACCCGGACCTCAGCCCCACCAACGCAGCGCGCCTGGACGACGCAAGGGTTACGGCATACAGCGAGGCACTGGAGTTCCTGCACTCGCCCGAGTGGGCGCAGACCCGAGTCGACCTCGACGAGTGGCTGCGGAACGGGTCCTACCGCGACCTGCTCGGCACTGGCACGTGGAGCGGCCGAGCGTGGACGGCCGGCGCCCTCGAACGACGCCGCAAGCGGATCCGCACGATGAGCAGGCGACTGGCCGACCTCTCCGACCACGACCGCCACCAGCTGCGGATCGAGGCGAAGAAGGTTCGCTACGGCTGCCAGTTCTTCGGGACGATGTGGCCGCGGACTGCCTCCGATGCCCTCGTCATGGAGAAGACCCTCGGTGCCCTGCAGGATCGTCTCGGCGCGCTCAACGATCTCGCGACGTGGAGCCGACTGGTCGACCTCACCGGGGTGACTGATCTGCTGCCGCCCGAGGTGGACGTCGAGGCCGAGTTGGAGGCCGCGCAGGAGTTGGCGGATCGGATCGCGCAACTGCCCGGCTTCTGGGAGGCCACGCTTCAGAAGTGAGGGGCGCCAGACGTGAAGGGCGCTGCAGAGTATGGCGAGTGATGGGCCGATGGCCGGACCCCTGACACCAGGAGGGGTCCGGCCATCGTTCGCGCCGCGGTCCCGCATCAGCCGACAGCGCGGTGGATGTCTTTCGGGGGTCCGATTTGGGCCGGTCCCGATCAACGTCACTGCTTCCCAACAGTGCTTGAATTCTCACCGGCCCGGACACGTCGGACAAGGCTGGTTCGATATGGATTGTCGGGTATGTGAACGCGCCCGCTTGTGAACGCCCGCTCCCCGTGCCACGATCGCCCTGGGTGTGAACGTTCACGGAAGGACTGTGAATCTCTGGTGGTGATCGACACCGGATCGAACCGCTTCTCGGGGGAGTTGCGGGTGGCGCTCCACGCGAGCGGCCTCACCTTGGATGCCGTCCAACGTCGTTTGGCCGAGCGCGGTTTCGCGATCGGTCGCAGCACCCTGAGCTACTGGCAGAACGGTCACCGCCTGCCCACCCAGCCGACCTCGCTCCTCGCCGTGACCGCCCTCGAGGAAATCCTCAAGGTGCCAATCGGCAGTTTCACCGAGGCCTTGCGCCACCCGAACTCGACCCCGGTCAGCCCAGAGCTCGACATGGCCGCCGCGGCCGCCCGAATCGGCGTCCTCATGGAGGGCGTCGGCTGCCCCGACGGCATGGCCACCCTCGAACCGTTGTCCGCCATCCAGGTCGCCGAGTTCGGACCCACGGGGTGCCTGCGGTCGGTGCGCGCGGTCGAGACCTATCGCGCCCTGGTCGACACCGATCGGTTCCCGATCCTGCACGGCGGGGAACCGGGCGGGCGACCTGAGCTCATCCGCCACGAGGCGGTCAGCGGCGGACGCATCGGGCGGGTCCGCCGGGATGCGGAGGCCAACGTCGTCGTCAGCGAACTCGTCTTCGATCGCTTCGTCCGCCGCGGTGAGCACCATTTCCTGCACTACCTCACGTTCGATGACAACGAGCAGCGCAGCCTCCTGCTCTATCGGCTCGTCGTCACCTCGCGCTCGATGATGGTCCTCGACCTGGGCTTCCACCCCGACTGTCTGCCGGTGCGCCTCGAGGAGTTCGAGCGGGCCACCGACAACGGCCCCGACCTGTTCGTCCGCCAACGGACGCTCTCACCGGACCGTCGAGTCACCCTGGTGCGCGAGCGCGCGCGCCGCGGGATCGTCGGCCTCCGCTGGGAATACGCCTAGCCCCCACGGGGTATGCCGCCCGCTCACCTCAAGCGGCCGCGGCTCGCTCAATCGGTGGTGAAAACCGGGAGACCCGCCTCACAGCGAACCTTCACCTCGACCTCTTCCTCCTCCGCTCCCGCGAGTTGGAACTTCACCTCGAAGCGCCCGTTGTCTTCGCGCGAGAACTCGAAGCTCCAGCCGTCGGTCGCCACGACGCTGCGGCGGTACGCGGTGTCGCCGACGCAGTAGGCCCAGACCTGACCGGCCGCCGTGCTGACTGACCGGACCACCGGACGGGGCGACTCGGTCGGCTCGGGCTTCGGGGTGCTTGGGGAGCTCGGGGAGGTCGACGACTGCCCGCTGGAGGTCGGTGCCGACGTCACCGGCGGCGGGGGCGGGACCGACTGGGTCGCGCTGGGCGTCAAGCCGGCGGTCGTCGGGGCCGCCGCCGAGCCGAGTGGGACCGGCGCGCCGAGGAGTGTGGCCGCCTCTCCGGCCCGAGAGATCGCGCCCCACGACAGCCCAGCCGTCACGCTGACCACGAGCACCCAGGTTGCGGCATACCGCAGCAGTTGTGCCCGCGATCCGCTCATCGGTTCCTCCCCATGCTGCGCGTAGCGTAACCCCCATGGCTCGCGTGCTCGTCGTCGAAGATGATCCCGCGATCCGTGGCGCGTTGTTGCGCAGTCTGGCCGGCGCGGGCCACGCGGTGACCAGCCAGCCGACCGGCATGGCCGGGCTGACCGAGGCCGTCGACCAGCCTCCGGATGTCGTCGTGCTCGACCTCGGGTTGCCGGACGTCGACGGCCTGACCGTGCTGTCGATGTTGCGCGCCGTGAGCTCGGTGCCCGTGGTCGTCGCAACGGCTCGCGACGACGAGAAGGAGATCGTTCGAGCCCTCGACCTCGGCGCCGACGACTACCTCGTCAAGCCGTTTGGCGGTGACCAACTCGAGGCACGCATCCGTGCGGTCCTGCGTCGGGCGGGGCACGACGCGCCGCCGACACCCATCGTCGTGGGCGGTCTGGTCATCACCTCGGCCAGTCGCGAGGTGACGGTGGACGGGATACCCGTGGAGTTGTCCCGCAAGGAGTTCGACCTGCTGCACCTGCTGGCCCAGCGGGTCGGCGAGGTCGTCACCAAGCGCGAGATCCTCACCGAGGTGTGGCGGCAGAGTTATGGCGGCGGCGACCGGACGGTCGATGTCCACCTGTCCTGGCTGCGGCGCAAGCTCGGCGAGACCGCCGCCGATCCGGTCTATCTCCATAGCGTTCGGGGGGTCGGTGTGAGGTTGGTTGACCCGCGCGGGGCCCACCCCGGGTCGGCTGACTGATGCTGAGGTCTCGGATCACGTGGCTGGCCGCAGCGTTGGTCGCCGGCGTCGTGATCTCGTTCGTCATCCCCCTGTGCCTGCTCGTGCGGACCATGGCCGAGGAGCGAGCGGTCTCCGCGACCAACAGTGACGCCCAGAGCGTGGCGATGATCGTCGCCGGGGTCGACGACCCGGCGTCGCTCCCGGCAGTCCTGGCCCCCACCCTCGGTGCCCGCACGGCGACGACGACCGTCGCTCTCCCCTCCGGTCAACTTATTGGAGGCCCGACAACCACCGGCCCTGTCACCACCGGTCAGCCCTCGTCCGGCCCGGCGCAGTTCCCGGAGGATGCCCGCCTTCTCGCCGCGGTCCGGGCCGACAACCGGTCGATGGCGACGACCGTCGATGACCGCTTCCACGTGCTGATCCCCGTCGGTGTCGCCGACGGGGTCGCGATCGTGCACTCGGTCACCGACCTCGGACGGGTGCGGCGCGGGGTTTACGGCTCGTGGGCGATCCTCGTCGCGGTCGGCCTGTTGCTCGTCGTGGTGAGCGTGCTCGTCGCCCGGCGTCAGAGCGCCCGGATCAGCACACCGGTCGTCGCGATGGCTGGTGTCGCCCACCGGCTGCGATCCGGCGACTTCGAAGCCCGAGCAGCGGCCACGGGGCCGGTCGAGGTCGTCGAGCTTGGACATGCCCTCAATCAACTCGCGGACCGGATCGAGGACCTGCTGCGGATCGAGCGCGAGGGCGCCGCCGACCTGTCCCACCGGCTGCGCACTCCGGTCACGGCACTGCGGCTGGACACCGATCAGGTGGAGGACCCGACGGTTCGGGCCCGGTTGCGCAGCCATGTCGAGGACCTGCACCGCGCCATCGACTCGGTGGTCGCCGACGCCCGGCGCCCGAGCCGCGACGCAATGGGCGGATGGTGCGACGCCCGAGTCGTCCTCGCCGACCGGGCCCATCACTGGGGTCCGCTGGCCGAGGACCAGGGGCGCATGACCACCGTGATCGGCGGCTCGGCGAACGGTTCGGCCAGCGGGGCGGCGGGAGAGAGCGTCACGGGTGAGCACCCGGGAGGTGAGCACGCGGCATACCGACCGGCGTTGGTCGGGCTGGCGGCTCGGGACCTGGCCGACCTGCTGGACAACCTCGTCGACAACGCGTTCGCGCACACGCCTGAGGAGACGCCAATCCGGTTGGAGTTGCACGTCGTCGATGGGCTGGTGGTCCTGCGGGTCGAGGACGGCGGGGACGGCAGCCCCGACACGGTTGCGTTCGCGCGCGGTGAGAGTGGCGCCGGGAGCACCGGGTTGGGGCTGGACATCGTCCGCCGCCTGGCGGCTGACGCGGGAGGGTCGGTCGGTTTCGAACGGGCCGGGCTTGGCGGCCTCGCCGTGATCGTCGTCCTGCCCCTCATCGAGCGCGCCGACTGAATCCCACTGCGTCGCAAGCTTGCTCCGGCCCGGTGCGGGTTGGTCAGTCGTCGTCACCGTCGCGCTCGTCGTCGTCAGGCTCGTCGTCACCGTCGCGCTCGTCCTCATGCTCGTCATCGTCGTGGTCGTCGACCGCCGCGGCCGCCGGCGCTGCCTCCGGGGTCGGGGCCGGCGTGTACCGGGTCGCGGACGTGGTCGCTGATGACGCAGCCACCGCCGGGACGGGAACGGCCGCCGGGGCAGGCGCGGCCACCGTGCGGGTGACGCTCACGTGGGTGACGCACTCATCGCCCTCGAGAACCGCCGGCTCCACGCAGTCGGCATAGACCGCGGTCGGGACGGTCTGCGAGATCGGGATCGACGCCGATGGGGCGGCCGAACCCGCGGCCAGCGAGCTATAGAGCGCGACGGCGATCGCCCCCCCACTGACGACTCCGAGGCTGATGGCCTTCCATCCGATCCACATGAGGTTGCCTTCCGATTCGATGTGCGAGGTGCAGGGACCGCGGGCGCCATCGACGTCGGCGTGGGAACGCGGTGCACCTTCACGGTGACTCACCTTGGGTCAACCGCACCCTCGGGCAGCATCAAGGGAGTGCTAAGAATTCGGCCGCGCATCCGCCGTCCAGGCCTCCAGGCGCTACCGCTGACCGGACTTCTTAGCGTTGTCTTGAGGTGCGCCTGACGCGCCCTTGCCGCAGCCGCGTCGACGATGAACCACATGAATCGAACTTGGTTGCCCGCCTCTCGCGACCGGTCCATGACCGCCATGCACGCCCTCACCGGCGTGGTCGCTGCCGCCACCGTTGCCTCGACCGGCGCCATCACCGGTCTGGCGGCGGCGGACACCGCGCAGCAGCAGGCGCTCAAGGCCCAGGCAAAGGCGGCAGCCGCACAGCAGACGGTGGCGGAAGTCGTGGACCGCACCTACCGCACCGTGGTCAGCGAATCGGTGACGACAGCAGCCGCCACAGGCGGCTCGCTCAGCCCTTCGCCGAAACCGAAGACGAGCGCGAGCAGGACGACCACGGTGGCCAAACCGGTCGCAGCCCCGAAACCGGTCGCAGCCCCGAAGCCGGTCGTGGCTCCGAAGCCGGCCGCGCCCAAGCCGGCGCCGAAACCCGCCCCCGTCGTCTCATCAGGGTCGTGACCCTCGCCCTGCGCGCCGCAACTCCCCAGCCCCCCGCCGAATCCCGCGTAAGGCGGGGGGCTGGGGGGACGGCATACGACGTCCCGACCGACCCGGGCTCGCGCTCGTGGCGAGCACTGGGAACCTACGTCCACCTTGGCGTGGCCGACGCGACCGTCGCCGACGAGGCTGCGGCGCTTGCCGCCGCAGTGCTGTCCGAGGTCGACGTGGCCTGCAGTCGATTCCGCCAGGACAGTGACCTGGTCCGGGCCAATCAGGCTGGCGGCCACTGGGTGTCGGTCAGCCCGATCCTCATCGGCGCGGTCCGGGTGGCGCTTCGAGCCGCCCACTCGACCGACGGGCTGGTCGATCCCACCCTCGGAGAGCTCATGGTCGCCGCGGGCTATGACCGCACCTTCAGCCAACTCCCCAGCACCGTCGAGGCCCACGCCCTGCCCGTGCCGGTCGCCGGCGCCTGGTCGGACGTCCGCATCGACGGTGACCGGGTGCGCGTCCCGCACGGCGTCGCCCTCGACCTCGGCGCCACCGGCAAGGCGTATGCCGCCGACCTCGTCGCCCTCACCATCGTCGAACGGCTCGGCGTGGCTGTCGTCGTCAGCGTCGGCGGAGACGTCCGCGCGCACGCCCCGGCCGGCGCCGCAGTCACCTGGCCGGTCGACCTCGCGCCCGACCTGCGCGCGTGGTCGGACAACGACCCCGAGGTATGCCGCGTGTCCCTGACCGCGGGCGGGCTGGCCACCTCATCAGTCACCGCCCGACGGTGGGTTCGGGCCGGATCGGCCTGGCACCACGTCCTGGACCCGCGCACCGGTCGACCGGCGCAGACCCCCTGGCTGTCAGTCACGGCATACGGGGACTGCGCGGCCGATGCGAACACCGCGACGACCGCCGCGCTCGTCCTGGGGGCCGACGCCCCCGAATGGTTGGCCCGACACGGCGTCGCCGCGCGCTTGCTCGCGGCCGACGGGTCGGTCCGCCGCACCCCTACCTGGCCCACAGACCTTGAGGAGTCCCGCACGTGAGCCTTCCGTCCATCGACCTGTCCGGTCCGCTCCTGTGGTTCGCCAACAGGGGCACCGGGATCGTCCTGCTCGTTCTCTATACGGCGGTCGTGCTGCTCGGCATCCTGTCGGCAACCGGTCGCGGGCCCGGTCGGTTCGTCCCCCGATTCGTCACCCAGGGGCTGCACCGCAACCTCGCGCTGTTGGCCACCGTCCTGCTCGCCGCCCACGTGACGACGGCCGTCGTAGACACCTACGTCGACATCCGGTGGTTCGACGCATTCCTGCCCGTAGGGGGGCTGTATCGCCCGCTCTACCTCGGGATGGGGGCGCTGAGCCTGGACCTGCTGCTGGCCATCGGCGTGAGCAGCCTGCTGCGCTCGCGGATCTCCGAGCGGGTGTGGCGGCGCATCCACCTGTTGGCTTACGTGAGTTGGGGTGTCGCGGTGATCCACACCCTCGGGATCGGCACCGACGCCGGGTCGCCGTGGGGACGCTGGACCGTGCTGAGCTGTGTGGCAGCCGTCGTCGTTGCCGTCGCCGGTCGGGCCGTGGCCCGCCGCGTCCAGGTGGTTCGGTCATGAGCGGGGCGGTCCTGGCCTCGGTCACCTCCTTCCCTGGCGCGGGCGCCGGAGCCCCCGTTGCACCCTCGGCACCTGCGGCGACCGTGCGCCGGTCGCTCAGCGCTCGGTCGGTGCCACGCACGGTCCGCACGGATCCGCCTGCTCAGGTCGTCGCCACCCCAGGGCCGGTGCTCCTGTCCGGCGTGCTGGACGGACCGTCGCTGGAGGCACACCGCGACCGGTTTGGCCAGCTCCCTCAGCTCGACCTCGACACGGTCTTGGCCACGGTCGGCGCCGGCGCCGTCGTCGGCCGGGGCGGCGCCGGTTTCCCCTTCGCCCGTAAGTTGGCCGCCGCGGCGGCCGGGCGGCGCCGAGCGGTCGTGGTCATCAACCTCGCCGAAGGCGAGCCGGCCTCCGCGAAGGACACGGCGCTCGCCCTCGTGGCGCCTCACCAGATCCTCGACGGGGCCGAGGTGGTTGCGCGCGCACTGCGCACCACCGAGGTTCACATCGTCACGCCGCTGGAGCGACCCGCGGTCGGCGACGCCATCGCTGCCGCCCTTTCCGAGCGCGCGGCCCAGCCCGGCCGCCGCGACCGGAGCCAGCCGCGCTGGCGGATGCGGGCCGCCGAACCGGGCTTCGTGTCTGGCCAGGCGCGGGCCGTCTTGGAACTCCTCGCCGGTCGGCCCGGCCTGCCGGTGACGGCATGGAAGCCCGAGGCCATGTCGGGTCTCGACGGGCGCCCCACCCTGCTGTCCAACGCCGAGACCTGGGCGCAGGTCGCCGCCGTCCTGCGGATGGGAGCCCTGGGGTATGCCGCCCACGGCACCGATACAGAGCCCGGCACGACTCTCCTCACCCTCCCGCATCGGCGCGACGCCGACACCGCGGTGGTGCTGGAGGCGGCATACGGGACGCCGTGGGTGGACGTGCTGGGACCGGACGTCGAGCAACCCGTCCTGCTGGGCGGTTTCCACGGCACGTGGGCCGACGCGGGTGTCCTCGCCGAGGCGACGGTCAGCCGCGAGGAACTCCGCGCCCGTGGACTCGGGTTGGGCGCAGGGGTGGTCCTGCCCATGCGGGCGGATCAGTGCCCGGTGGCGGTCACCAGTGAAATCGTCGACTACCTCGCCAAAGCCTCCGCTCGACGGTGCGGGCCCTGCCTCAACGGCCTGCCTGCCCTTGCCGAGGAGATGCGGCTCGTGGCCCTGGGCGAAACCAGCGCTTCGTGGACCCGGATCGGAGAGTTGGTGGGCCTGGTCGACAAACGCGGCGCGTGCGCCCATCCGGACGGGACAGCCCGGTTGGTGCGATCACTGCTGACCACGTTTGATGACGAGGTCGCCCTGCACCTGCGTGGGGGGTGCTCGCGATGACGTGGACGATGCGTGTCGATTGGCCGTCATGCGCCGCCCGGGGCTTGTGCGCCGAGCTGTTGCCTGAGCGAATCCACTTGGACGAGTGGGGTTTTCCCGTCGTGGAAGGGCCCGTGACCCCCGACCTGCTGGGCTTGGCGAAGGCCGCTGCCACTGCGTGCCCGCATCGAGCCCTGCGACTGGTGTCAGCCGGGTAAGCAGGCCTGGCCCTCCGCGCAAGGTGGCAAACGGTGGCCTCGGCGGACGGCATACCCACTGAATCCCACCTTTCGGCGAGGTCCGGTCAGGCGTTGAGGGCGTCGGCGATCACCGAGACGAGCATGCGAATGTCGGCCTCGGTGGCGACCAATGGCGGCGCCAGACGGATCGTCGAGCCGTGCGTGTCCTTGGCGAGGACGCCCCGGTCAGCCATCCGGTGGCACAACTCCTTGCCGCTCATCAGGGCCGGATCGACGTCGATGCCCGCCCACAGACCGCGCAGGCGAACCTCGACGATGCCCGGGTGGTTCAAGGCGGCGAGCTCGCCGGCCAGGAGGTCACCCAGGAGGCGAGCGCGCTCCTGGAACTCGCCGGTCTGCAGCATCGCGATGACCTCGCGGCCGATCGCCGCGGCGAAGGGGTTGCCGCCGAAAGTCGAGCCGTGCGAGCCCGGGGTGATGACGCTGAGCACATCCCTGTTGGCGGCGATGGCCGACAGCGGGACGATGCCGCCACCGAGCGCCTTGCCCAAGATGTAGATGTCGGGAACGACGTCCTCGTGATCGCAGGCAAAGGTGCGACCGGTGCGCGCGAGACCCGACTGGATCTCGTCGGCGACCATGAGGACGTTGCGCTCGGTGCACAGCGCGCGCACCTCACGCAGGAAACCCTCCGGCGGGATCACCACGCCGCCCTCGCCCTGGATCGGCTCGAGGAGGACACCGATGGTCTCGTCGGTCATGGCGGCGCGCAGCGCGTCGATGTCGCCATAGGGGACGACGAGGAAGCCCGGGGTATAGGGGCCGTAGTCCTCGCGGGCGACCTTGTCGGTCGAGAACGAGACGATCGTCGTCGTGCGGCCATGGAAGTTGCCGCCCATGACGATGATCGTGCCCCAGTCCTCCGGCAGGCCCTTGGTCCGCTTGCCCCACCGCCGGGTCACCTTGATCGCGGTCTCGACGGCCTCGGCGCCGGAGTTCATCGGGAGGATGAGGTCCTTGCCGGTCAGGGCGCACAGGTCGCGGGCGAACGGCCCGAGCTGGTCGGAGTGGAAGGCCCGGCTCGTCAGCGTCAGGGTGCGTAGTTGCCGCTCGGCGACCTCGATGAGCCGCGGGTTGGAGTGCCCGAAGTTGAGCGCCGAGTAACCCGCCAACGCGTCGAAGTAGCGGCGCCCTTCGACGTCCTCCACCCAGGCCCCTTCGCCACGGGCGATGACGACGTCCAGCGGAGAGTAGTTGTGGGCCGCAAAGCGGTGCTCCAGCTCGATGAAGTCGGCGCTGGACGAGGGGGCGTTGGTCATGGATGGCTTTCTCTCGTGGAGGACAGTTCCCCAGTATGCCGCGTGCTCCCCGCTGCGGGCGATGCTCTAGGCCGCAGGCTCAGGCCACGGTCCGCAGAACCCGGGGGGCCTTTCCGACGCGCACGACCTGCCCCCACCCGAGGACGAGCCGGTCCGCCTCGATCCCGTCACCGAAGGTGACGAGCGACTCGGACTCGACCCGCAGGGTGAGCTCGTCGCTGTCCAGCGGGCCCGCCGCCAGCGTCGTGCCCGTCACTGTTGAGGGCCACGCCTCCCGGACGAACCACACCAGGCTCGGGTCGTTGGGCCGCGGCAGTGCGAGACCAGGCGCCGACGCCCGCTGGATCGAGGCGCACCATCCGGTCGCCCCAGTCCCCGTCCCGACAATCACCCCCGAGGACGACTGGCGCTCCGCCGTGCCGCGCCACCCGAGCAGGTAGCGCGCTGACTGGTGTCCCACCTGCCCGAGGTAGAGCTCGTTGAGGGCCGTCAACTCCTGCCCGTCATCGGCCACCGCGCGCACCATGGTCCGCTCGAGGTATGCCGCCCGCCCCGCGACGACGTCGCGCACCAGGTCGCCTGTGGCCGCCGCGGGGTGGGGGACGAGCACTCCGGGGTTGGCGCCGGGGAGGGGGTCGATGCCGATCACCGGCTGCGCGCCAAGGTATTTCGCCACGTTGGCGACCAGGCCGTCCTGCCCGACGACGATGACGACGTCGTCGGGCTCGAAGACGAACCTCGCCAACTCGGCTCGCTCGACCTCGGCGCGGCGCCAGTCCGCGGGCACCGCAGCGAGGACCGTCTGGCGGGCGGCCTGGGTCCCTTGATGCCGTTGGACGAGCGGCTCGATCGACTGCTCACGGGTGCGCAGGAAGAACTCGGCCTGGCCTCGCGTCCCGTGGTGGGCCACCAACTCGTCCAACTCGGTGGTCCGCCGGACGAGGACGGCTCGGGGCGTCCCCATGGGTCAGCCCTCCTGGGCGGTGGTCCCGCCGGCCAGCCGACCCAGCAGCGAGGACAGCAGGTCGGGGGTGATGACGAGTTGGTCGATCTGAGGAAGCGACGCGGCCGCTTCGCGCGCAGCGAGCGCGAGCAGGAGGTCGCGCGGCATACCGGTGTATGCCGCCAACTTCGCCCGCTCGGTCTCCGCCGCCGCTGCTCCGACCACCTGGTCGGCCTCGGCCTGGGCCTGGGCGAGTTGGGTCGTGCGAGCGGCCTCGGCAGCCGTGGCGATGGCGCCGGCCGCCGCCTTCTCCTGGGCTTCGCGCCGGGCGTTGGTGCCCTTCTGCGCGATGAGTTGTTCGGCGCGAGCGGCCAGGTCGATCTGGTTGGCCAACTCGTTCTGACCGATAGCCGCTTCGCGCTCGACGGCGACGGCCCGGCGCTCGAAGGTGGCCTTGTCGGCCTCCTGCTGGATCGCCTCGCGGGCGGGGGTCTGCAGGGCGCGCTCGACGTCGGGCTCGGCGCGCAGCACGGCGAAACGGACCCCGACGACCGCCAAACCGGTGGAGGTCAGCCGCTCGTCGGCTGCGAGGGCGGCCCGGACGGTGGCGGCCAACCAGGCTGGGTCGGTGGTCAAGGCGGTCCGCAGGTCGCTACCCACCAGGGCCTGGGTGACCGCTGCTGCAGTGGCGCCGTGGATTGCGGATCCGACTGTCTCGAGCGGGGTTTCGGCCCACGCGCCGGTCTTGAGCTGGACCGAGAAGTCGACGTGGGTCGCCGCGAGGGCGGGGTCGACGAAGCGGTAGGTGACCGTGCCGGGGGCGCTGACCTGCTGCAGGTCGGCGGTGCGCACAGTGATGAGCACCGGCTGCTCGCGGTCGTCGACGGGGACTTCGCTGATCGCCGCCGACATCGGCCGGAACCAGAAGGCGGCGCCGGGGCCGGTGTGCCGGAGCCGGCCGCGCGAGCGGTGCAGGACGTGCATGGTCGCCGTGCTGCGCAGGTGGGTGACGAACGGGTAGGTGCTGATGGTGGCCATGAGGCTCTCCTTGGATCAGGGTTGACGGCTTTTCGTCACTCTGACTCTATAGGCCTTCTGGCGTTATTGTCAATCTGACTTTTTTGACGGTCCGGGGGACGCGGTGTCGTTGCCGAAGCGGCGCCGACGCGCAACGAGGTACTCGATCCCCAGACCAAGCAGGAGAGTTGGAAGGTACGCACCCAGGACCACCGCTTGCCATGACCAGCCCCAGAACGACCACGCCACTGCGGCCAGCACCGCGGCCGCCACTATCGCCCGGCTCATGCGCATGACCTAGCTCCTTGACTCTCTCGGCCGTCGTCCGATGGATCCGGTGTGGATGCCGAAGTTCCCGGCGGATCGGTCCTCGACATAGCGTTCGAGGGTCCAGCGCACTGTCTCGAAGGCCAGGTCGTCCCAGGGGATCTCGTCGAGAGGCACGAGTCTGGCGTTGATCGTCTCGGGACCTGGGTCGAGGTCGGGGCGCAGCATTCGAGCCCGGTAGAACACGTGGACCTGACCGGCCTGGACGACATCGAGCACGGTGAAGAGCCCGTCGATCTCGATCTGAGCGCCGGCCTCCTCGCGGGTTTCGCGGGCGGCGCCGTCCGCGAGCGTCTCGCCGTATTCGAGGAACCCAGCCGGCAGGGTCCAGAAGCCCTTCCGCGGCTCGATGGCCCGCAGACACAACAGCACGTGATCACCATCGGGGCCCCAGGTGGGCACGGTGCCGACCACGTTCGTGGGGTTCACGTAGTCGACGTAGCCGCAGGCACGGCATACCGACCGCTCCCGGTCCTCCCCCGGCGGCACGCGACGGTCCGACGGGGAGCCGCAGAGGCGGCAGAACGCGATGTCCGGGTAGGGCACGAGCCTCAATCTACGCGGGGCAGGTGACGCGCCAGGGTTCACTGGTGCCCACAAAGCCTCACAGGAAACTCACTGCAAGCGCTTAGATTGATCCCCTAGTCTCCCGCCATGACGACCGACGAACACACGACCGCATCCTTCGAAGGCCGGCCGCTGCCCCGGCCCGACGAGGCTCCCTTCGACCAGGGGTTGGCCTTCGACCTCACCACGCTGATCAACCGGCGCAACGCGCTGACGCTCTTCGGGCTCGGCGCGGCCGGGACCGCGTTGGCGGCCTGCAGCTCGGGCACGTCCACCGGCTCCACGACATCCGCCGCGGCGACCACGAGCGCGAAGTCCAGCTCCGGTTCGAGCTCAAGCTCGAGTTCCAGCTCCAGCGGGACGAGCGCGCTGACCGAGATCCCGGACGAGACGGCCGGCCCCTACCCGGGCGACGGCTCCAATGGGCCGGACGTGCTGGCCCAGAGCGGCGTCGTCCGCAAGGACATCACCGCGAGCTTCGGCACGTCGACGACGAAGGCCGAGGGCGTCCCGATGACCCTCGAGCTCACGATTCTGGACATCGCCGGCGGCGGTGGCGCGATGAAGGGCGCTGCCGTCTACGCGTGGCACTGCGACCGGGCCGGGCAGTACTCGATGTACTCCTCCGGCATCACCAACGAGAACTACCTGCGTGGCGTGCAGATCACCGACGCCAACGGCGTCGTCTCGTTCACAAGCATCTTCCCCGGCTGCTACTCCGGGCGCTGGCCGCACATCCACTTCGAGGTCTACCCCGACCAGGCGAGCATCAGCGACTCGACCAAGGCGATCGCCACCTCGCAGGTGGCCCTGCCCAAGACGGCGTGCGACGCGGTCTACGCGACGACGGGCTACGAGTCCTCGGTCGGCAACCTTGCCAAGCTCTCGCTGACCAGCGACAACGTCTTCGGCAACGACGGCGGCGTGCATCAGCTCGGCGCCTCGACTGGGGACGCCGCCAGTGGGTATGCCGTGCGCCTCACCGTTCCCGTCGACACCCGGACCGCGCCCACCGGCGGATCCCGCCCCTGAGCCCAGCCGCGCGGCATACCCTATGCCGTGTTTGACACCTCCCAACGCTCCCCAACGCTGGGTCGAGGTAATCAGCCATCCCCCGATGATGGCGACATACCTCGACCCGGCTTAGGCGCTGAGGAAGTCGGCGTAGCGCTGCTGGAGCAACTCCGGGTCCGGCCGATCGGCCCGCCGTCTCGGTGTGACCATCAGCGGTTGGCCATGCAGGCCCTTGATGCCGTGCTCAAACAGGGGTCCGTCGACTTCGGCAAGCACGTCGTCACGGATCGCCACGTGGTAGTCGGGGGAGATCCCCAGGATGCCCGCGTCGTATGCGGCGTGGTGAATCTTGCACAGCGCCAATCCGTTTCGCACGGCGGCGATCCCGCCCTCGTCGGAGTCGGGGATGATGTGCGCGGCGTCGAGGAGTTGGCTGTGCCGGAGGGAGCAGACAGCGCACTGCGTTTGGTAGGCCAGCATGACCATCGAACGGAACACCGGCTGGTGGACGCGCTGACGGGTCTCGCGAGTGACGTAGTGGCGAAGCACTTCCTCCATGGGCGATCCGAGCAGCGGCAACGACTGGGCCGCGTCATAGGCCAGAACGAACTGATCCAGCTCCGGCTCGGCGCCGATGACGAAGACCGGGAACACGACCTGGAACCATCCCGGCGCCACTCCAACCAGCCAAATCACGGGCAGGTGCAGCTCCAACGCCTGCAGCACCGCTCGGTTGTCCGCGCCGCTGCGCGAGTCGGCCCGCATCTTGTACCGAGGTAGGCCGTCCGGACCACGCATGTCGTTGTAGGGGCGCTCGCGGCCCGGGGGCGTGTGCACCGTCATGATCGAGAGGGCCGCGCGGCAGGCCGCCGGCTTGCGTATGCCGCGTCCCTGATCGATGAGGGTGAGTCTCTCGCCGCGGAACCTGAACTGGGTGAGGTCCTCCCGACTGATCGCGTCCCGACCGTCGTTCGTCCGCACCGTGAGCCATGCCATGGCCTCACGCCGTAGCGCCTGCTCGTCCTCCAGCGACATCACTCGCTGAGCATCTCGCAGATTCAGGTATGCCACGGGGCATACCTGCTGCGCTGTCTCCACCTGCCGGGTCCTACCAGTTGCCGGGTCGAGGTATTCGGCCATCAGCAGACGACGGCGGAATACCTCGACCCGGCATTAGCGTGGTGTCAGCGGGTCTTGACCGAGACGATCGAGGAGACGGCTGTGTTGCCGAGGTAGTCGGTGGCCCGGATCCGGTAGCGGAAGACCGTCGAGGACCTCAGGCCCGACTCGGAGAAGCTCGTGAAGGTCCCCGGGACTGACGAGACCGGAACGAAGTTCGTGCACCTGGAGCCGGTGCATCGCTCGATCTGCAACGTGCTGATCATGACCGTCCGGTTGGTCCAGGTGAGCGACGTGACCCCCTTCGACGGGGACGTGGCCGTGAGGTTGGTCGACGCGAGCAGCGGGTCCTGGACAAAGACATAGCCGCCGACGATCTGATACCCGCCGAGGCGGTCGGTCACGGTGAGGGTGACCTGACGGACGCCCGGCGTCGTGAAGACGTGGGTGATCGTGCGCCCTGAGCCGGTCGTCCCGTCCCCGAAATTCCAGGCGTAGGTGACGATGGGGCGGTCCCAGTTGGACAGCGACCCGCTGGCGTCAAACGCGACGCTGAGGGGCATCAGTCCAACGCTGGTCGACTGGGTGAACTTGCCGATCGTGTACTGGAACACGTTGGCGATCGTGCTCGCCGTGGCCGACAACCCGTTGTTGGAGCGCACGGTCAGCGTCACGGTGAAGTAGCCACTTGTCGTGTAGGTGTGGCTCGCGATCGCGCCGGTTCCGGTCCCCCCATCGCCGAAGTCCCACTCGTAGGACGTGAGGGTGCAGAACTCGACGCAGTAGGAGGCCGAACCGTCGAAGGTGATGGTCGCCGGGACAACGCCGCCATACGCCAGCGGCGCAATCACCGCGCCTGCGGCGTCCATCGACCCGAAGGTCGGCGCCGAGGACGCAGGGCTGGCCGCCGCGCTGGGCATCGCCAGCGCGCCGAAGAGGAGGGCCAGGACAACCATGGGCGCGCGCCAAGCACGCAAAGTCGGGGCCGCAGTTGGGGAAGGAGTGTGTGCATGAGCGGGAGTTCCTCTCTAAAGGGACGACACCACCGGCTGAACCACCGCCGGGTCGAGGTATTCGGCTATCAACAGACGACGGCGGAATATCTCGACCCGGCAAGCGGGGAGCGGGAGGGGTCAGCGAACCTTGACCGACACGCTTGAGGAGACCACCGAGGTGCCCAGGTAGCTGGTCGCCCGGACCCGGTAACGGACCGTCGTCCCAGACCGCAGGCCCGACTCGCCGAAGCTCGTGTACGCCCCCGACACCGACCCGACTGCGACGAAGTTCGTGCACGTCGAGCCGGTGCAGCGCTCGACCGTCAGGTTGGTCACCATGACCGTGCGGTTGGTCCAGGTCAGCGAGGTGATCCCCTTGGCCGGGGACGTGGCCCGGAGGTTGTTCGGCGCCAGCAGCGGGTCCTGGACGGTGATCGCGCCGGACGTGGACTTGATGGTGCCCATGCTGTCGGTCACCGTGAGGGTGATGTAGCGCACCCCGGGAGTCGTGTAGGTGTGAGTGGTCAGGCGGCCGGTCCCGGTCGTGCCGTCACCGAAGTCCCACGCGTAGCTGACGATCGGGCGGTCCCAGTTGGAGCTGGAGGAGCTGGCGTCGAAGCTCGCAGTCACCGGCAAAACTCCCGCCGACGGGGTCATCGTGAAGCTTGCGATCGTCTGCTGGACGGTCATGAGTTGTGTCGTCACGGTGTCGGTCACCCCTTCGTTCGACGCCACCGTCAGAGTCACGGTGAAGTTGCCGCTCGTGGTGTAGGTGTGACTCGCCACAGCGCCGGTCCCGGTCGCGCCGTCACCGAAGTTCCACGACCACGACGCAATCGAGCACAACTCCACGCAGTAGGAGCCAGACCCGTTGAAGGTCACCGTCGCTGGAATTTGTCCACCGTACGTTCCCGGCGCGATGACCGCCTTCACGGTGTTCAACGATGTCCCGGCCGCGGGGACCGGGCTGGCGGCAGCGCTGGGCATGACCAGCGCGCCGAAGAGCAGAGCGACAAGGAGCATGGGCACGCGGCGGGCGCGTAGTGGTCGGGGCCGGAGGGCGGGAAGCAGTGAGCGCATGGGCGGGAAATCCTCTCGAACAGGTCGTCGCCGAGCGCAAGAGAATGCCCCGACCATGCCGACGCTAGGGACAACGGGGTTCGCGCGCTATTGGACCTTGGGGCAGTTGCCTGTGTCCTAAAAGTCCGGTATGCCGCCCTGCCGGACTGGCCGATAGGGCGCCGGGACCCCTGGAAGAGCCGCGTACCTCAGGCACGCACTGCGTGTTCGTTTGGTCACACCGCTAAGCCTTCTCGGGGGCAACGCTGACGACCTCGGCGGCCGGGAAACGCAGGCGCGCATGCGCCAACTTGGCGCGTGCGGCAGACAACAGATCGATGTCGAGCACCTCAGCCAACGACAGCAGGTAAATGAAGATGTCGCTCATCTCCTCACCCGCGCGCTCCTTGGGCCTGCCTTCCCCGAAGCGCACAGCGGCCTCTTGCGATGGCACCCACTGGAACAACTCAGCGAGCTCGCCCACCTCGCCAACGAGGGCAAGGACGAGCGACTTCGGGTCATGGAACTGCGCCCAGTCTCGTTCGTCGCGGAAGTCACGGCACTCGCGCTGGAGATCCTCCAAGAGGTATGCCGCCTGCTCGTCACCCATGGCACCGATCGTAGGCGCGCTCATCGCGCGACCACGCTCCTGCATGACTAGGGTGAGGCAGTCAGAGCGGATCGACGAGCTTCCTCATCCGGACATGCTCCCCCGCACGCCATGTCGTGCTGTCAGGGAGCAACCCCGTGTCGTCGCTGCTTCGCCATTCCGCGGCGGGGTTTTCAGTGCTCGAGTCGCACCTGGCGGATCGTCTCAGCGAGCAACTCGTGATAGCCGTCGGCCTTCGACCCTCGCCGGCTGAACGACGGTCCTGGGAGCGAAGTATCCCGGCGTTGGTGGCAGACCTGATCGATGCTGACCGGGGCGGTGTCGAACTCCTCGTCGAATACCAACTGCCCCTCACCAGCAAGCGCGCCGACGTCGTGCTCGCTGGTGTCGGAGCGACGACCGGGGCTGCGGCATACCTGGTCGTGGAACTGAAGCAGTGGACCGAAGCCGCGCGTTTCGAGGACAACGACGTCTTGGTCAGCGTTCCCGGTTACGGGCGCCCGGTCCTCCACCCGCTCGACCAGGTGCGCGGCTACTGCGAGTACCTCCAGGACTACAACGCCGCACTTGCCGATGCTCCGGATTCGTTGGCGGGAATCGCTTACTTACACAATGCGACCGATCTCGGTGTCACGGACCTGTTGGTTCGTCGCCGCCCGGGGGTACGGCTCTTCACAGGACAGCGTCGCAGCGAGTTTCGTTCCTTCCTCCGGTCCTACTTCGCCCCCGCAAGTGGGGCTGCCGCCGCTGACACGCTCCTCGCGAGCAGAGTGGCTCCCTCGAAACAACTCATGGCCCTTGCCGCCCACGAGGTCCAGCGACGCGAGATGTTCGTGCTGCTCGACGAGCAGCGGGAGGCCTTCGAGTGCGTGCGACACGCCGTCGGTAGTGCGCGACGGGCCAACCACAAGACGGCCGTGGTGGTTTCGGGAGGCCCAGGGTCGGGGAAAAGCGTCATTGCGCTCTCCCTCATGGGCGAACTGGCCCGCGAGGGTCGCACGGTGGTGCACGCGACCGGATCGCAGTCGTTCACGCAGACGTTGCGCAAGGTGGCGGCCAAGGGGTCGCCCCGGGTGCGTAAGGCGTTCCAGTACTTCAACTCCTTCATGGAGTCAGAACCCAACGACCTCGACGTGCTGATCCTGGATGAGGCTCACCGGATCCGAGAGACCTCGGCGAACCGATATACCCGTGCCGCGCAACGGACGGGTCGAGCCCAGGTCGACGAGTTGCTCTCTGCCGCACGGACTCCCGTGTTCCTCCTCGATCAGAACCAGGTCGTCCGACCGGGCGAGATGGGGACCGTTGCCGATATCACCGCTGCGGCAGCCGCCAGGGACATTGACGTCATCCACATTCAACTCGACGACCAGTTCCGATGCGGAGGGTCGGCCGTCTACGTGCAGTGGGTCGAACGACTCCTCGGCCTCGTGCCCGGCGGCACTCTGCCATGGGTCGGAGATGACGGCTTCCGGGTGCGCGTGATGGAGTCACCAAGCGAGATCGACGCGTGGCTGCAGGCGAGGGCTGCCGAGGGTTACGGGGCAAGGATGACCGCCGGCTACTGCTGGCCGTGGAGCGACCCGAACCGCGACGGCACCTTGGTACCCGATGTCACGATCGGCGACTGGTCGCGCCCATGGAATCTCAAGGGGGACCGCGCGGTCGGTGGCGCGCCACCGTCACCTCTGTGGGCGACGGACCCCGCGGGGATGGGGCAGGTCGGGTGCGTCTACACCGCCCAAGGGTTCGAGTACGACTTCGCAGGCGTGTTGCTGGGCCCGGATCTCGTGTGGCGCGACGGCGACTGGGTAGCGGTGCGATCGGGTAACAAGGACCCCGCGCTGCGCAGCCGAACGGCCGTGTCGGATGATCACTTCGATGCCCTGGTCCGCAACATCTACAAGGTCCTGCTCACTCGCGGCATGCAGGGCGTGGGCATCCACTCGGTCGACCCGGAGACCAACGAACTCCTTGCCAGCCTGGTGCGGCAGTCGATCAAGGGCTGACTTCGATCACACCGTGGGCGCCGCGCTCGGCATCAACCATCACGTGGCTGACCACCGGGTAGTGCCCGGCCTCCGGGAAGGTGAGTTCGACGAACCCGCCCTGCCCCGGAGCAAGGTCGATGATCTGGCTGCCGCCCGGGGCGTCCGGCCCCCCAGGTGCGGCGCGCAGCAGCCAGGCGCCCTCGGCATACACCGTGTCGAACTGGCCACCCACGATGTGGAACGACGTGGGTCTGTTTGGCCCCGCGTCGAGGACCCAGATGCGGACGCGCTCGCCGACCCGCGCGGTGAGGGGGCGAGCGTCGTACTGGTTGGCGACGCCGTTGAAGACCACCGCGTCGGGTGTCTCGGCGTCGATTCTGGTCATCTCGACCTCGGACGCCGAGCCCTGCGCGTGGTTGGGCCCGAGGTAAACCTCGGACTGCACGAGGACGTACTCCCGGTCGACCGGCGCCAGCCCAGGTGGGTCGATGATGACTGCGCCATGCAGGCCGGCCGCGATGTGCGCCGACATGGGCATCGTCGAGCAGTGGTACATCCAGATCCCAGAGCGGGTGGCGGTGAAGCGATAGACGAGCGATGCGCCCGTCGGGATGGTGCGCATCGGCTTGTCGGGAGCGAGGGCGCCGGCGTGGAAGTCGATCGAATGCCCCATCGTGCCGTCGTTGACGAGGGTCACCTCGAAGGTGTCGCCGACCTTGCCGCGCAGGGTCGGGCCCGGCACGACCCCGTTGAAGGTCCAGCGCTTCTGCCACACCCCGGGGGCGACCTGCAGGTCAATCTCGCTGATGGTCAAGGTGATTCGGTGCGTCGTCGAGGCCGCGGTCGAGGCAGCGGGCGCAGGCGCCAGGGGTGGAACGGCGACAAAGTCGGCAGGGAAGGGCGCGTGCAGATCGACGCCGCTGCCGGGCGACTGCCCGGGTGACTGCCCGGGCGACTGTCGGGGTGCCTGCCCAGGCGACTGCCCGTGCCCCGACGCGGCCCCCGTGGTCGCCGCCGCGGACGCAGCCGGGGTGGCGACGCCGACGACGGTCACAGCGAAGCGCATCCCCATCTGCCGGTGCCCGACCACCGAGCACCAGCCGTCCATCGACCCGCCGACCACCCCGACGTCAAGCGTGGTGGAGGCCCCCGGGCGCAGCCTCGGCGTGCCGAGCCCGTTGGCCAGCACGAGGTCGTGGCTCGTCGTCGGGTCGGCGTTGATGAGCTCGATGACCAGCCGATCGCCCGCCGGCACGGTCACGGCAGGGGGGTCGAAACGCATGTCCATCGCAGTGACTCGCACCGTGGTCGTGTGACCGGTCGCCGCAACCGGCGCTGCCCCCGCCGAAGCCCCGGCCCCGAACTCCCCGGCCGCGACTGTCAGCCCAGCGGCCGCCGGGTCGGCGAGGACGCCTAGGCAGACCACGAAGGCGAGCGCCGAGGCCCCACCGACGAACTGCCCTGACGACCACACCGACCGACGCTTGAGGTCGGTGCGCGGAACGGGCACGTCGCGCCCACGACTCTCGGCCGCCTTCCGCGCCCGGATCGATGCGCGAATCGCCAGCCCCAGCAACGGCACAAACATCCCGTATGCCGTGAGCACCAGTGCCGTGGTCAGCACTCGGACAATGCTCGGCACCGGCAACAGGCTCACGATGACACCACCGTTGATGACGACGAGCCGCACGAGGGCCCACTTGTCCACCCAGGCCGAGGCGGCGCGGACCGCCGCTGGACCGCCCCCGAGGACGGCGGGCACGAGGTAGGACATCGCTCCGACCAGTAGTTGTGGTGCGAACGCGCTGGCCAACACGGCCGTCGGGACGCCGTAGGTGTCGCCGATCTCAGTCCAATCGGCGCGCAGCGCAACGGTCCCGGCGACCCATCCGATGGCGACGACAGCCCACGTCAGGGCTGCCGCGACCGAGAGGGGGGCGAGTTCGCCCGGCGGGCGAGCCCGCAGTGGGGCGATGAGCGCCCGGCCCCACCAGGCCCCGGCCAGCAGGTAGCCGACCAGCCCGACGACCGTGACCACCCGCAGACCCGCGGTGGCGCCGACAAGGATGACGATGAGAGCAACGGCGAAACCCGGGAGCGCCTGCTGCGCGAAGCGTTCGGCTCGAGGGTCCATGCGGGCGCGAAGCATCGTCGGCCACAGGGTGACGAGCGTGCCGGTGACCGTGAGGCCGATCCACCCGAGCGACATGACCATCGTGTGGGCGACGAGCAAGCGTCCGTGCCATTCGTCCTCGGGCCCGCGAGCCAGCAGGACGCCCAGCGTGGCGCCGACCGGAACCCAGGCGGCCGCAGCGAGGTAGTAGTAGACGCTGATCCGGAATCGGGGCGCGATCGACGCGCGCAGCCTGCGCCAGAGCATGACGCCGTGCCAGATGACCGCGACGCTCACCAGGACCGCCCCGGCCAGGGCCGACCACCAGATCTCGGCGGCGACTCCGACGAGGACCAGGCTCACCCCGACGAACAGCAGCGCGAGCCGTTGGCTCTGGGTCCGCCGTTCGTCCAGACCCGGCCGGGTCTTGAGCAGCGCCTGCGCGAAGTGGGTGCTCCACACCATGGCGGCATGGGTGAGCGCGCCGAGCAGGACGAGGTGGGCCATCAACCAACCGGCGTGAGGAACCATCCAGTGGATGAGCGCGACGACACCCGCGGCGACCAGCCAGAACAACGACGGATAGTCCCGCCACCCCCACGTCGCACGCCGCTTCATGAGCGACCCCCGGCACTCCGTGCTCGTTGTCCCGATCGCGCGCTCCACACAGCGGTCCCGGCGAAGGCCAGCAGGGCGACGACGTTGAGCACGGCACCGATCTGCCACGGGCCCTCCAGCCCGAGTCCGTCTCCCGGGCCGATCCGCACGATGAGGCCAATCTGCAAGAGCACCAAGGGATTCCACATTGCCGCGCGATAGGGCAGCGGTCGCCTCAGCACCGACGGGAAGATCACCGGAGCGTGTGCCATCACCATCGACATCGCGAAGCCCAGGAAGGTGGCATGGACGACCGTGTCGTATGCCGCGAGCGCGCGCGGCATACCTCCGACGACCCAGACCACCGCCGCAACGGCGAGCCATACGTAGGCGCACAACAGTGCCGCCGCGGAGAAGCGCGGCAACCCCGTCGAGCGGATCGTGCGCCGGGCGACGTCGGAGCGCGCCAGCCAAGCGACCAGACCGAGCGTGACGAGGCCGAGGGCGCGGGTGGCGACGCTCGGCCAGAGGAGCGTCAGGGCGGCGGTCATCAGCACGGCTGCACCGATGGCGAGGAGGAGGCGCCCTGCGTGTGGCGGCATGGTGAGCCGGGCCAACTCGACCCGCTCGGCGGCGATCGTGAGCACGATGTAGCCGACGAGCCACGGCAGTAGGTCGACGACGTCAAGCCGGGTCCACAGGATCGCGGCGCCCAAAGCCATTGCGGCGCCGAGGATCTGGGTGGCTGTCGGATCGTCCTCCTGGCGGCGCCACAGATGGACGAGGACCGCCATCGCCAGGGCACAGCCGAGGATCAGCAGAAGGCGGCCGATCCTGAGGGGGATCGGGACGACGAGCGCGAGGCCGCCGATACCGAGGGCGAGCGGGGCGGCATACGCCCAGCGTTGGCGGAGGGCGACGGACCGTTCGAGCGCGACGAGGGTGCCGAGGAACCCGAGCACCATGAGTATGCCGTGCACGTCCGGAAGCCGTTGCGCCGCAGTCGGTTCCCGCTCGCCGACGAGGAGGAGCGCGGCATACAGGCCGGCGAGCATGCTGAACCCCGCGGTGGCGAGGAGAGCCGTGCGCACACTCCGTCGCGCGGTGAAGTCGGGGGCTGCCTCCGGGGCGGCGTCAGGCACGGTGCACCGCCGACGGCGGCGTGGTCCTCTCCACTTCATCCCACTCGGTGCCCGAGAGGGCGATGGCCGACGCGGGGAAGAGGCCGTTCTCCTCGCGGTTGATGTGGTCGCGCAGGGCGTCGATGAGGGGGTTGACCGCGTCCAGGTCGCCGGCGACGATGGCCGCCAATTGGGCGTCGAGAGAGCCGTGTTCGCCGCAGAGAGTGGTGACCTCGGAGGTGAACTCCTCCTGCCGCGCGAGCACCCGAAAGAGGCCGACCTCTTCACGATGGGCGTGCGTGGTGAGCATTTGGGCGAGGAGCGCGGCTGCGGGCGGCGCTGACGCGCTGTCGTGGCTGGCGCTCGCCAGACGGAGAGCCGTCGTGGCGTTGACGATCTCGATGTGCTCGGCCATGAAGTCACCGATCGTGGTGATCGACTCGCAGCCGCAGTAGGAGCACATCAGCGGGCTGCCGGTTGGGCGAGCAGCGTGTGCGTTGGGATCCGCCGCGCTTGGACGATCATAGGAGAGACTTCGGATTTTCCACGGTTCTAAGCTTACTATTTGGCTCCTGCCGTCCGGACACTGGCCCTCGGACCGGGATTGTGTGGCTGGATGGGCCACCCAGGACGTCCCAGCCACACGATCCCGAGCCGTGCGTCCGTCACAGGCCGCTGACGCCTCCTGCGGTGTCCACCCACCAGACGTCGATGGCGGCGGCTGCGAGCGAGCCAGCGGTTTCTGAGTGGAGCGTCCGGTAGCGCGGGTGGTCCGGGAGGGCGATCACACTGCGCCATTCGGGGTGCTTGGTCCGCAGCCGCATCGCGGCGAGGATGGCTTGCGAATACCAATGGACGGCCTGACTGCTCGGGCGAGTGCGTTTGCGCTGGTCGGCCCGGGCGGGGTCGGCGTAACCCAGCCCCGGGAACCCTTTGACCTCGACGCCGATCGTCTGGCCTTCGCGCTCGGCGATGACGTCGATGCCGTGCTCCTTAGTCGCCGTGTTGGCCACCGAGCTGATGGCCCAACCTGCCGCGGCGAGCGCGGCCACCACCGACGCCTGGACGTCGGTCTCAGGACGCCCCGGATCTGGGGTGCGCCTCGCCTGCCGGGCCGGTCGCCCCGACGCCGGAGGTCGGGCGCCTTCCACGCCTTGGGGCTTCTGGGCGCGAGAGCCGCTGCGATGCGGCGATTCCGAAGCCGCGCCTGGCTCCGAGGCTGAATCTGAGCCCAGAGCCTGGTCCGCGGCCTGGTCGGATCCTGAGTCCGGGGCCTGATCGGAGCCCGAGTCCGAGGCCTTCGCTCCGGGCGCTCGGCGAGACTCAAACCCCAGGGCAGCCAACTTGGCTCGGGCAGTGCGCGACTTGACCAGGTGGTCAGGGATCCCGAGCGCGACCGCCAAGGCCTGTCGGGCCGGGAACCACTCCCCGTTCACGAGAACGCCGTGCTCGCGGATCGCTCTCGGCTCGACACCTTCCAGCCGACCTTCGACAACCGCTCGCGCCAGCACGTAGAGCCTCCCGTTGAGCGTGAACTCAATCGGTTCGACCACTGGATCGCTCATGTGACGGTCTCCTCGGCTTCGTGTGCGCTCGGACGGTGTCCATCATGCAACCGCAGGCCTCCGGCCCGCCGCGGCGACCACCGTCCGGCCGCAGCGCCCTCACAGGCAGTCCCAGCCACACAATGACGTCGCGTCAGGCTCCGGCACTAGCTCAGGTCCGCCTCGGTCAAGAGGGCAGCCGCCTGGCGGACCATTGCCTTCGCCTTCTCGACGGTGATGAGGTTCGGGGAGTAATGCGCGGCGTCCTTGTCGGCAAGCAGCCGCCTGAGCTTGGTGGGGAGCGTGGCGTCCCGCAGCGTGACGTCGCCGAGGAGGGCGACTGCCTGGGTGTGGTCCTGGCCCCGACTCCACTGGCCGAGCGCGAACCCGCAGACCGCATCGGCTGCCGCGATTCCGCCCAGCACAGCCAGGGCTGCGGCGACGTGGGCCTCGCGGCGACCCTCGGTAAGCACGAGCTCGGCGACCTCGATGAACGCACGCGCTTGGTCCCGACGAACGCGACAGTCGGCGGGCGTGCAGAGGACGATCCGACCAGAGTTGCGGGGGCTCATCGCAGCTCCCGCAGCAGCGCGATGAGGCGCGCGCCATGCAAGGGGATGTCTTCGGCCCGCCACGAGTCGACCAACGGATCGCCTTCGCGCGCCATCCGCCCGAGCGTGGCTGCTGTGAGGTCAATGATTTGGGCCACGTTGCCGGTCCATGCCTTGATGGCGCGATCGAGTCCGTCGACCTGGTCCAACCACAGGTCTTCCTCACGCTCCGTCAATGTCTCGGGCCGGACGAGGAGCACGTCGATGTCGCTGTTGGCGTGTGCGGTGCCTCGAGCGAAGGACCCGAACAGGCCGGCGTGAGTGGGCAGAACCTGCCAAGCGGTCACCTGATCGCGAATCCGATCCACGATGTCCTGTCGCACCCTCGTCAACGCCTCGATGTGGGGGGCAGCTACGTGAGACCGGTTCAGGCGATAGAGCGGATAGCGGGCCGGAGTTTCAACGACCACGATGCCCTGCCCGACGAGGCGAGCCAGGACCTTGCGGACCCCTTCGTCACTGCCGTGACCGAGGCGACGATGCACTTCGGCCCCAGTGCAGCCGCTCGTCGTTGCCGCGAGCACATGCAACACCCCGGCATCCAGAGTCGGTGCGATGGTCGCGAGGGGAAACGAAAGGTCCATGTCCTCATGATCCAACTATTATTGGCCTGGGTCAACTATAGTTGGACCCGATCCCACTGCGCGCGCGAGGAAGTGGTCAAAGACGACGATGCTCTCGTCGTTGATGGCGAGGGCCGTCTTCACCCGGTGAACTGCCGGACCTCCGTCCAGGCAGGGTCCGGGCGGGCCGCAAGCGTGGCGCCCCATCGGGGTGCAGCCTCGGCAAGAGCGGCGTCTACGTTCTGGTCGTCGCCATCCGTATACGCATGCCATGTCCGCACCCCGCGGTGTGACTCGATGGCGACGATGAGTCCGCGCGACCCGAGCACCGACTCAAGCTCGCTCTCGACATGCCTCAGCTGATCCAGCACCGTCGAGTCCGCCGGCAGTCCGTTGTCCTGCGCCGCGTACCCCGCCGACAACACCTGATGCCGGTCCAGCATCGGATGGTCGATCCACCGGACACCCCTGCGGAACATCGCAAGCCCCGGCGCCCCGTCCCGGTCTTCCCACTGCCCCATGGTCCATTCGTCGGGTTCTCGTTGCGCCGCAATGTCGCTCACGGCAGCGACAACCTCGCGCCCAATCACCAGACCCGCGGGGGCCTCAGTGAGGGACTCGACGTGACCGACCCACCGCTCGACGTCGTCCTCGCCGAGGAGCCAGTCGAGCAGCAGGAAGGTCACCTGCCCACGCACCTCCTCCGCGAGGCTGGCGTATGCCGGGTGGTGCACTCCCACGTGAATACGCAGGTCGTCGGCATCGGACTCGACGTGAAAACGTGTGTCTGACAAATCGAGTCGGTGGCCAGCGATTTCGAGAACGTTGGTGAGGGCATTGGGGTCGCGCTGCTGGCTGGACCGGAACTCCCACGTCTCGTCGGGGCGAGGCGCTGCACGTAGCCAGCGCTCAGCGAGGGGCCGCACCTGGGCGACGCCGCCTGACGAGACCGTCAGGCAGTGCCGTGAGCCCTCACCAGCACCGAACTGCCACGTCAGGTCAGGGTGGATCACCCCCAGTCTCTCGCTGAGCGCGTCGGTGGCTTTCGAGGGCTTGGTGGGGTCGATCTGGTGACCCTCCGCGGCCCACCAGTGCCAGAAGGAACTGACTGGATGCTGCGGCGGGGCCGCCGTGGGCGCACCCTTGGATCTGCGGAAGAACGCCATGGTGGCGAGTCTCCCTGAACTGCGTCTGCAGGGCGAGGCCTAGTCCCTGTCCACCCAGCGGTCTCCCCGTCGGCATGGGGGCATCGGCCGCCACCTCGCCCTCGATGCAGGGTCGGTAGCACATAGGTTTGCACCTGAAAGGCGCCCCGCCAGGTCAACCGGCAATCGCGTTCAGCATGGTTCCGGTGAAGGCAGCGACGACGAGCCGCGCATCGGTGGCGCGTCTCCCAACGCCAGACCCTCTCGGAGTCGACGTGAAAGTCGGCGTTCTTCAGGGCGATCTCCAGACGCCGGGCGTTCTCAGCACCTCCAGCAATCTCAAGGTCAACCTGGACGTCAACGTCCGTCGTCCCGGCGTGGAGACGTCCACTGTCAGAGCACAGCATGGCTGGCACGAGACCACCGAGCAGGACGAAGTTGGGTCGCTGGCCATAGTGGCTGCACACACGAACCAAGGCGAGCTCCGCGGCGCGCCTTGCGCGGCTAGTTCGTTCCAGGTCCTCGCTCATTCACCTATTCCCATCCGTTCGCGAAGATGCTCGGCAGCTTCCTCGCCCCGAACTCCGATCATCCGGAGATCGGAGAACACGCGTGGCCAAGCGGCCACGCGATGGCCACCAACTTCGGAGCTGAGCGCGTCCTTCGCAGGAGTGGGAAATGGCCGCAGCAGCAACCGGCCTCCACTCGCCTCCGCCAACCCGACCTCACGAGCGATGTGCCGCAGTTCTGCGAGGGAGCCACCATCGACATAGATCTCCCACGGGTCCACCTCGGTGAGGTACGGGGCCAGCACGTCCGCCGCGAGGGCTCCCGTCGTGGCCCAAGCCACACCATTGGCTTCGAGGCGACTGCCCAGTTCAGTAGCCCCTCGGGCTGGACTCCGCCAGAGGACGCCTACGCGGATCGACGCCGGGCTCCGCAGTCGCGCCGCCGCAGCCGCATAGGCATCGAGAATCTGGTCTCTGTCGACGATCGTTCGTCGCGCATTTCGCCCCCTCGCCGCCTCGGCAGAGAGCATGTGCTCGCCTTGGAGGAACTTGAGCGCACTCGCGACCGTCGAGGGGGCAAGCCCGGTGGCATCGACAAGTTCCGCCACCGTGCCTCCCGCACCGACCAGCAGCCCCTCACACACAGAAAGCGCCCCTGCTGTCCAACCCAAGCTGGCGCGCGGCATTCGTGCGCCGCGCTTGGACTCCACGATGATGAGCAAGCCCGGCAGACCGATGTTGGCGGCCCCTGTCAGGTCGATCCACGACATCCGAGCCTGGTTCAGGAGCTTGTGAGCTCCCGGGGAGAACTCGGGAGCGACGACGAGGTCGGGACGATCAGGCCGGTCCAGCAACTCGCGCACCTGCCGTGGCCACCCGACGCCGAGCCACTCGACTTCGACGAGTACCGCTTGGATCGTGGCCGTGAATCGACCTCGCCGGTCTGCAACTTCTTGGACGCGCACGTCGACTCGGGCACCCAGGGCGTCAGCCATCAGCCTCTCGAGTTGCACCGTGTCCACGCGCTAATACTACGGCATTTCCTGAATCTACGCTCATCCAGCGAACTATGGAGTCTCTCCGAACTATCACGATCCCACCCCCGCCTGCGCCAAAGACGAACCAGCCCGGGGGCTTGCTGCCACCTCGCAAGCCTCGCGACCCCCAGAACGACGAAAACTCCCGGCCGGATCATGCTCCGGCCGGGAGTTTCGGGAAACCAAGACGGGTAGTTCAGGGAACTACCCTTACGTGCGCAAGGGGGGTGTTGAGTCTCAGGACATCCCGGACAGGTGTCTCAAGACATCCCGGACATCGTGGGTGAACGCTGGGGTGGGTGTCGAAAGCCCGTCTGGTGATCACTGCCGTTGTCGAACAACACCGTCCGGTCCGCGAGGTCGCCGCGAGCTACGGCGTGGCGCGGTCGTGGGTGTACGAACTGCTAGCCCGGTGGCGGGTCGAGGGGGAAGCCGCGTTCGAGCCCCGGTCCCGCCGACCGCACAGCTGCCCGGCCGCGGTCAGCGAGCAGGCCGTGGCGGCGGTGTTGGCCGAACGCGACCGGCTCGTCGCCGGTGGGCATGACGCCGGC